>OGPK01000116.1_pt1 | contig 94120 bp, 100 predicted proteins | sample 1552921 | NCBI WGS metagenome assembly OGPK01 (sample SAMEA2580264, study PRJEB22360) | human gut metagenome | biome: human gut; feature: human-associated habitat; material: faeces | place: Denmark | collected 2008/2010 | reverse complement strand
GAGAATATTGGCACGTTAAGAATTTTAAAACGTGCCAATATTCTCCGTCCCCAATGGCACACTTTTTAACTTTCTGAAAGGATTATAGTTATGGTTTTTACAAGTATTAGCTTTATATACTACTTTCTTCCCATAGTATTAGTGGTATATTTTATATTGCCTAATAAATTTAAAAATATGGTTCTTCTCCTTTCTTCTATATTATTTTATTTTTATGGAGAACCTAAATATATATTATTGATGATTATAGAAATAGCTATTGCCTATTTCTCTGCATTATTGATTGACAAGCATAAAAATAAAGGCATTTTAGCTTTATCAATATTTATACATATTTTATTTTTGTGTATATTTAAATATCTAACTTTTATTACAGAAAATATAAATAGCATATTTAATATTGATATTCCATTACTAAATTTAGTATTACCAATAGGAATATCATTTTACACATTTCAAATAATCAGTTATGAAGTTGATGTATTTAACAAAAAAGTATCTGCTCAAAAGAACTTTTTTAAATTTGCAACTTATGTATTTTTCTTCCCTCAGCTTATAGCTGGTCCTATAGTAAGGTATGACTCTATTGCTAATGAACTAAACAACAGGAAGCATACATTCGAAAACTTTGCTTATGGTGCTAATAGATTCACCATAGGACTTGCTAAAAAAGTAATAATAGCAAATAGCCTAGGTGAATTGTGTAATGTATTTTCTTCAATACCTGATAAAAGTATTTTATTTTATTGGATTTTCGCAATTAGTTATATGTTACAAATATATTTTGACTTTTCTGGCTATTCAGATATAGCAATAGGATTAGGAAGAATTTTCGGTTTTCATTTTCCAGAGAATTTTGATTACCCATACACTGCAAAAAGTATAACTGAATTCTGGAGAAAATGGCATATGACTTTAAGTTCATGGTTTAGAGATTATGTATACATTCCTCTAGGTGGAAATAGACGTGGTATAACAATTCAGATAAGAAATATCTTAATTGTTTGGGCTTTAACTGGTCTATGGCATGGTTCAAGTTGGAATTTTGTTTTGTGGGGCTCATTATTTGGTGTTATACTAATTTTAGAAAAATTTGTATTTAATAAACTTATTGAAAAGTCGCCAAATATTATAAAAAGAATTTATACTTTATTTATTGTTATGATTAGTTTTGTTATATTCCAGTCAACAGATATGAGTCAAATTGGAGTAATAATTAAAGGATTATTTGGACTTAATAATGAAGCTTTAATAAATGCTACTACACTTTACTACTTAAAAGGTTATGCCGTAATTATTATTTTAGGAATAATAGGCTCTACCCCATTATTACGTAATTTGGTGAACAAATTAAGCTGTAATTCAAAATGGAACAAAATTATAAATATTTTACAACCTATTTACATGATTTTATTATTAGGTATTGTGACAATATTTTTAGTAGATAATTCATTCAACCCATTTTTATATTTTAGGTTTTAGAAGGTGAAATATGAGTAATAAATTTAAAAATATAATTGTATCTGTTTTATTTTTAACAATATTACTATTAGTATTTGTTTTAAATATATTAAAACCAGATACAGAAATATCTATTGCTGAAAGACGTAAGCTCGAGCAGTTTCCAAGTTTTACATTTCATAATTTATTTAATGGTACATTTTTTAGTAAATTTGATACCTATGTAAATGATCAATTTATTAGTAGAGATAATTTTAGAACTGCCAAAGCTCAGCTAGACTTAACTTTCAAAGGAAACTATCATAACATTTATATTAAAAACGATTATTTAGTTGAGCAGACCTATCCTCTTTCTTATGCTTCTGTGACAAATTTAACAAAAAAAATAACAGATATAAAAAATAAGTATTTAGCCAATAACAAGATATATTTTTCAATTGTTCCAGATAAAAATTATTTTGTAAATGATAATAATTTAAAAATTGATTATGATTTGCTTGAAAGTAAAATGAAAGAAAATTTAGATTTTGCCACATATATAAAGATATTAGACAAATTAGATTTAACTGACTATTATAAAACTGATAGCCATTGGAAACAAGAAAACATCCAAAAGGTTGCTGATGAGCTCTTAAAAGGTATGAACAATTATTCAAGTTCTAGTTATAATGTTGAGAATATTGCAAAGTTTAAAGGTACTTATGCTTATCGAGTACCTGTAAATACTGACTTTGATGAAATAAATATAATGACTAACGACATATTAAAAAATGCCAGAGTATTTAATTATACAACTAATACTTATACTAATGTATATGATTTAAATAAAAAAAATTCATTAGACAAGTATGACATATATTTGTCTGGTGCTACTCCCCTTTTAACTATTTATAACGATAAAAATACTAGTGGAAAAGAATTAATAATTTTTAGAGATTCTTATGGAAGTAGTTTAGCACCTTTGTTATTAAGTTCTTATAGTAAAATAACTCTAGTAGATACTAGATACATCTCACCCACAATATTAGGAAATTATATTAATTTTGATAATAAAGATGTGTTATTCATATACAGTATTTCAATAATAAATAATAGTTATTCTTTAAAATAGGCAATATTTTTTCATTTTTGCTCTTGAATTAAATAATGACAATTTTAATTCCGTGGAATCACACAGAATTAAAGTTGCTGAAGTTGGATACAATCGTTTTACTATGACTCCAAATCGTTGGAAAAAGGATTTTAATGCTATTGGAATTATTCCAAGTAGTGGAAAATATAGTTTAGGAACCTTTGCTCATCCTGATATTGCTTTTGAATTTGCAAGTTGGCTAAATGTAGAATTCAAATTATATCTAATAACTGAGTTTGAAAGGCTTAAGAAAAACGAAGCCTATCAAAGTAAAATCGAATGGTCTGTAAAAAGAGAATTATCTAAAACAAACTATGTTATTCACACTGATAGTATAAAAGAATTTATTGTCCCTACGCTGACCGAAAAGCAAAAACAATTTATATACGCAAACGAAGCCGATGTTTTAAATGTTGCTTTATTTGGTATCACCGCAAAAGAATGGCATGAAAGCAACCCTGATTTAAGTGGAAATATTAGAGACTATACGGATATTCTACATTTAGTTGTATTAGCAAATCTTGAAAACTTAAACGCAGAAATGATAACTACTGGTATTTCGCAAAGTGAAAGACTTGTAAAGTTGAATAAAACTGCACAAAGGCAGCTAAAGTTATTAAAGGATAATTCTAGTATAAAAAAATTAGAAAATATGAATGAGCAATTAAAATTTAAATAAAAAAATTTAATATGGCTGAATTACATAAAAAAACTTATGAACAATTAAATTCGTAAGTTTTTTTGTGGAGCGGTTAAGCTACAGCTTACGAACTACAACTCTCTCTTTCTATAAATATTATATATTAATTTCTGTATGATTTCAATAGTAATAAAACTTTATTTTCTCCGAAAGATAGAAGAATTTTAATTTATATGTTATAATTATTTTAGATAAAATAAAACTTTAATATTATATTGTATAGGTGATAAGTATGAATAAAGATGAATTTATAAGATATGTATCTAGCGAATTGGAGCATGGTAGAGATATAGATTTAGAATATCAAATTAATGGAATTCCATATAAAATAAAATTTTTAGCTGCTGATATGAATAAAGGTATTAATATACCATGTATTTTTGCAATTCCGTTATCAGAAAATACAAATGGCCAACTTGTGGTAGAAGCAAACAATTTAGAAAGTGGAAATTTACAAGAAATTATAGAACAAGGAACTCAAACAGGAATTAGATTAGCACAATTAACAAGAGATTTGCCGAGCCCTATTGTTATTCCATTAATACCAAGCTATAGAGATTATCCGTATTTACAACAATTATCTCAAGATTGTTTTAGTATTTCAAGGGATGATAGAAATTATAGAATAGATGAGCAAGTAGTTAAAATTATTTGTAGAGCAAAATCTATTTTGGAACAAGAAAGAGGATTAGTTGTAAAAGATAGAATATTTTTAAATGGATATTCAAGTTCGGGAGTCTTTGCACAACGATTTGCTTTATTACATCCGGACATTGTTGAAACTGCTTGTATAGGTGGTGCAAGTGGTAGTATTCCTATTCCAACAGAAAAATTGGCTTATCCGTTAGGAATAGCTGATTATGAATCTTTAACAGGCAAGAGATTTGATTTAGAAAGCTATTCAAAAATTAAGTTTAGATATTATGTTGGAGAACTTGAAACACAAAACAAATCAAACTCAAGGTTTGATGATTTTGGCCAACCTGCTCCTATGCATGATATGAGTTATTTTGATAGAAGCGTGCCAACAGAAGTTGGAAAATATCAAAGAAGTGTTTTAGGAACAGAAATGTTTTCTAGAGCACAAAAAACAATTCAAATATTGCAAAGCCTAGGAATTGATGTTCAACATAAAATAATTTTAGGCAGAGGTCACAATAATAGAAACGGTATAGGTGTTAATGAACTAGCAGATAAATTTGTTAATGATACTTATAAAAGTACCATTAAAAGTAGAGAAATAAATTACGGAGTATCAAGGTAATTGAATTGTTCCAATAATTACATAATATACATTGCTAAAACCAACATAAATCTTGATTTGTATTTAGGGGTTTGGGGTATTCCCCATATAAGAATTTGTTTGGGAGTACAAATTCAGTGTTGGCTAGACATAGATTTTATTCCCATATTCAAAAAATAAAAAAGAGGATTAAATTATTCTGATAATTTTTTCCTCTTTTTTGAAGATTATTTATATAAAATAAAAACTTACGAACTTTTAAGTCCGTAAGTTGATTTCAAATGGAGCAGGTGATGGGAATCGAACCCACATAGCCAGCTTGGAAGGCTGGAATTCTACCATTGAACTACACCTGCATTTCGTATGAACAAGTATTATTATAAATGTTATATTATATTTTGTCAAGAACTTTTATGAATTTTTTTATTTTTTTTGAATAAATTTTATAAATAGATTTGGAGATTTGTTTATGAAATTTATTCTAGATGTTATTAAAGGTGTTTTTATTGGCAGTGGTGCTATCCTTCCCGGTATTAGTAGTGGTGTGTTCTGTATTATTTTTGGTATTTATGAAAAACTAGTTGATAGTATATTAAACATATTTAAAGATTTTAAAAAGAATTTTGCTTTTCTATTTCCTATTGCACTCGGTGGAATTATTGGAGTATTACTTGTTAGTAAATTATTAAAATTTTTATTTGCCACATATCCTATGCCTACTAACTTTTGCTTTATTGGCTTGATTATTGGAAGCATGCCAATTCTATTAAAAAAAGCCAATAATAAGTCTGGTTTTAGATTGCACTATTTACTATATTTTTTATTTACTTTTTTAATAGGAGTATTATCAATTAGATTAGAACACATTTTACCTCAACTTATAAATTTAAATCTTGATTCTAATTACTTTTTCTATTTAGTATTGGCTGGACTTTTGATGTCTGCAGGAGTGGTTATTCCTGGTGTAAGTAGTAGCGTAATTTTGATGACATTAGGTGTTTATACTACATACCTTTCGGCTGTTGCAAATATTGACTTAAGTATTTTATTTCCTATGGGAATTGGCCTTTTAATTGGCAGTATTTTATTTTTAAAACTAATACAATTTTTGTTTAACAAATATTATGCACAAACTTTTTATGGAATAATTGGATTTGTACTAGGTTCTGTATTAGTTTTATACCCACGGTTTCACCTTTGATTTAGAAGGTTTTATTTCCTTAGTTTTATTTGCAATTGGTTTTTGGTTAAGCCTACAATTAGAAAAGAAAGAAAGCGCCTAAGCTTTCTTTCTTCTTAAAATCCATCCACCCTCTGCTTTAATTGGTAATTTCATTAAAACAGTTTGTTCTGCTTTTCCCGGATTTACAGTTGGTATCTCTTCTTCTGTTTCTGAGTCCCATAAAGTTTCTATCTTAAAGCTTACAGGCTCTATTTTTCCAGGTATTAAAATTTCCATTGTATCTCCAACAGATAATTTATTTCTAATTTCAATTATGTATTTATCTCCATTTTCATTTAACACTTTTCCTCCAAATTCATAATTTGGATTATACTGTTTGCCATCATATTCTTGAAAATCCTTGTTATTTCTATCATTAAAATAGAATGTTGTTAATCCTCTTGTTTTTGTCTTTTCTAATTCACTTAAATATTTTGTATAATCGTAATGTTCTGAATCATTTATATAATCATCAATTGCATTTCTATAAGCATTTACTACAGATGCCAAATAATATTCTGTTTTTAATCTGCCTTCTATTTTTAAGCTATCTACTCCCATATCAATTATTTCAGGCACTTCTTTAATTAAGCATAAATCTTTAGATGAAAATATATATGTACCATTTTCATCATATTCAACTGGCATTAAATTTCCAGGCTTATTATGCTCTTCAACATATACATTATATGCCCATCTACAACTTTGAGCACAATCTCCAAGATTTGCACTTCTACTAGCCAAGAAATCACTTAAGAAACATCTTCCTGAATATCCAAAACAAATAGCTCCATGCACAAATATTTCTGTTGTTAAATCTTTTGGAGTGTTGTTTATAATATCTCTTATTTGTTCTTTATTTAACTCTCTACCTAAAATAACTCTTTTAGCTCCGTTTTTATACCAAAAGTTTGCACTATGGTAACTAACAGTATTTGCTTGTGTGCTTACATGTATTTCAACATCAGGTGCATATTGTTTTAATATTTCCATTACGCCACCATCAGAAGCAATAATAGCATCTACTTTTAAGTCATTTAGCATTTTAGCTTGTTCTTTTATTTCTTCATAATAACTATCCCAAGCATAAATATTTATGGCAGCATAAACCTTTTTTCCTATGCTATGCGCATATTTAATTGTTTTAGCTAAATCATCATTGTCAACTTCTGCTCTACTTCTTAATGAAAGAGCACCTGTACCACAGTAAACTGCATCTGCCCCATATAAAAAGGCTGTTTTAGCTTTTTCAAAAGACCCTGCTGGTGCTAATAATTCTGGTTTTATTTTATTCATTTTATTTCTCCATTTCAAAAAGATTCAATATAATTATACACTACTTGTCAAGTATCATATTAAAGAAACGTCCCTAAACTAATACTTTACATTTTTATTAAAATTTGGTATTATAGATTATATTAAGAGGAGTTTTATTATGGAAAACACATTAAAGAAAAAAGTAAAATTAAATAGGTTTCAAATTCTTATTTTATATTTTCTTTTATTTGCTTGCATTGGTTGGATTATGGAAACTTTGTATGCAATATATAATCTTGGCCATTTTGTAAAAAGAGGTTTTTTGTATGGTCCTATCTGCCCTATTTATGGCTATGGGGCTTTAATTCTCATAATGTTTTTTTATAGATACAAAAATCACAATTTTAAACTTTTTATTTATGCAGCTGTTATTTTTTCCGTATTTGAATATTCAGTAAGCTATATTTTAGATGCAATGTTTGCAATGCATTGGTGGGATTATACAAATGAATTCTTTAACTTAAATGGGCGAATTAGCATTTTTTATTCATTTGCTTGGGGTATAATAGCAATTTTATTTATAAACCACATTTATCCTTTTTTTAAAAAGCATGTGAATATTATACTTTCAAAAATTCCTTATGCAATGCAAATAATTTTATTATATACTTTCTTATTATTATTTATTGTTGACACTATTGCATCTTGTGTACGTTATTTAAATATATAATAAAATTTCTTATACAACGAAAAAGATGACTTTTGAAGTCATCTTTTTGTCTTTGATATAGCAAGACCATCTCCAACTTCTAATATCTCTGTTTCTAATTTTTCATTATTTGTAATTTCAGCAATATATTCTCTTAGGTTCCTTACAGCAGTTCTTTGTTTGTGTTTATTATAATCACTCATAACATAACCCTTGTATAATATATTGTCTGCAAATATTACCCCTCCCGGTTTTATCATCCTCAAAGCCTGATTTAAGAAAAATGGGTATTTTCCTTTTGCAGCATCTATAAATACAACATCATACTCATCATTTAAAGTAGGCAATATTTCTACTGCATCTCCTTCATATATGTTTATTTTTTCTTCAACTTCAGCTTTTTTAATATTTTTTCTTGCCTCTTTTACTCTTTCAGTGTCTCTTTCAATTGTATCTATCTTTCCATTTTCTTGCAAATATTCTGAAAAGCAGATGGCTGAATAGCCAACTGCTGTTCCAATTTCTAATATTTTCTTAGGTTTAATTTCATCTAATATTTTTGCAATAACTTCTAAAGTATCATCCATTATAATTGGCACTTTGTCTTCTAAAGCTTTTTTCTTAATTATACTAATCTCTTTCTTGTTCATCTTCTCTTTTTCCTCTTTTTTGTATCTCTTCTTTTTTAGCATATTGATCATTTATCCATTTTCTAAAATATTGCTTATATTTTTGATATTTTGGATTTGAAGATAACAACTTTACTCCTTTACTACTCTGCTGTAGCTCTTCTTGCCATTCTTTCTCTATCTTTGTTATTTAATATTTTCTTTCTTAGACGAATATTTTTTGGTGTTATTTCAACTAATTCGTCTTCAGCAATAAATTCAATAGCTTTTTCTAATGACATTTGTACTGGTGGTACTAAACGAAGTGCATCATCTGATCCAGATGCTCTAGTATTTGTTAAGTGTTTTTCTTTACATACATTTATAGAAATGTCTTCATTTCTAGAATTAATACCAACTATCATTCCTTCATATACTTCAACACCTGCTCCAATTAATAGTTCTCCTCTTTCTTGGGCATTGTATAATCCATAAGTAATTGATGTTCCTGGTTCAAATGCAACTAAAACTCCTCTTGTTCTTGCTTGAATTTCTCCTTTATATGGTTCATAGCAATCAAATATGCTGTTCATTGTTCCTTCACCTTTTGTATCTGTTAGGAACTCTGTACGATAACCAATTAAACCTCTTGCAGGTATTTTAAATTCTACTTTTGTATGTCCTGCTTCTGCTGGTTCCATATTTATCATTTCAGCTTTTCTTCTTCCAAGTTTTTCAATAACATTTCCTATACAATCATCTGGAACATTTACAACCAATCTTTCCATTGGTTCACATTTTACACCATCAATTTCTTTAAAAATAACCTTTGGACGAGATACTAAAAGTTCAAATCCTTCTCTTCTCATTGTTTCTATTAATACTGATAAATGTAACTCTCCACGTCCACATACTTCAAAGCTATCTGGTGTATCTGTTTCTTTTACACGTAAGCTTACATTTCTTTCTAGTTCTTTAAATAGTCTATCACGAATATGTCTTGATGTAACAAATTGTCCTTCTTTACCAGCTAAAGGTCCATTATTAACACTAAAAGTCATAGATACTGTTGGTTCATCAATATCAACGAAATCTATTTTTTCTGGATTATTTACATCGCAAACAGTTTCTCCAATATTAATATCACTAATACCAGAAATACATACTATATCTCCAGCACCAACTTCCTCTACTTCAGTTCTTTTTAATCCTTGATAAGTAAATAGTTTAGCAATTTTTCCTTGTGCTATTTTGTCGTCTTTTTTGCAAATAGCAACACTTTGTCCAACTTTTATTGTTCCACGTTCAACTCTACCAACTGCTAATCTTCCTAAATAATCATCATAATCAATATTAGAAACTAATAATTGCATTGTTCCATCTTGCTCACATGCTGGTGGATTTATGTTTTTGATAATTGTATCAAAAATACATGTTACATTATCACTTTCATCTGTTAAATTCATTTTAGCAATTCCATTTTTTGCAGATGCATATACAACTGGGAAATCTAGTTGTTCGTCATTTGCATTTAGCTCAATAAATAATTCTAGAACTTTGTCAACAACCTTTAATGGATCTGCACCTGGTCTATCTATTTTATTTATAACAACTATTGGTTTTAAATTTAATGCTAAAGATTTCTTTAAAACTTCTCTAGTTTGAGGCATTGGTCCTTCAAAAGCATCAACTAATAAAAGTACACCGTCTACCATTTTAAGTACACGTTCTACTTCTCCACCAAAATCAGCATGCCCAGGCGTGTCAACAATATTTATTTTTATGCCATTATACATAACTGATGTATTTTTAGAAAGAATTGTAATTCCTCTTTCTTTTTCAATATCTCCTGAATCCATTACTCTTTCAGATACTTGTTCATTTTCTCTAAATACATGGCTTTGTCTTAAAAGAGCATCAACTAATGTAGTTTTACCATGATCTACGTGTGCGATAATTGCTATGTTTCTAATATTTTTATTATTCATTTTTTATTACCCCTATCTATAATTTATACATTTAATAGTCTAACATTTCAATTATACTCTATTGATTTTTGTTTGTCAACATAATAATATTATCCATTATTTCTTTACTTACTTTTTCTAAGACTTCTTTTTCTGGTTTATTGGTTTTATATTCACTAAAATCTAATGGTTTACCATAATATATAGTTACTTTGTGAAAAAGTTTCATCTCTCCCGAAATATTTACTGGTATTACTGGTACCCCAGTTCTCAACGTCATAAATGCTGCTCCATTTTGAGCTCTACCGTTTTTTGCCATTCCTTTTCTTGTTCCTTCTGGAAATAGCATTAGTATCTCACCATCTTTTAAAACTTTTAAAGAATGCTTCATAGAATCTAAATCCATTTTTCCTCTTTTAACAGGAAATACTAAGCACTTTTCACCTAACCAATATATAAACTTATTTTTGAATAGTTCTTCTTTTGCCATGACATGCATTCTTCTTTTAGTTGAAGAAACTAAAATTGGTGCATCCCAATTGGATTGGTGATTAGCACACATAATATATGCTCCTTCTTTTGGAACATTTTCCTTTCCTACTAATTTTACTCTAAATACAATTACTGAAAATATATGTACTAAAAATACAATTACACTTCTAAGCATTTTAAATTCTCCTTTATTTTAAATATTCATTTACAAATTTACATTCTTTATAATCTAAGTCATTCTTTGCTATGTTTATTAGCTCATCTACCATTTCTTTGGTATATTTACTACTTTTCTTTTCATAAAATTTCTTTAATGGTTTTTGCATATCCATCATAACCTTTGTTGCTTTGTTTACATTTTGTTCCTGTAATAGTTTATTCATTTTCTGAATTTGATTTTCATATATAATTTTTCCAACCTTAGTATTTTTAATTTGTTCTAAAGTATTGTCTTCAGAAATATCCTCTAATTTTATATATCTATCAGGAATTTTTTGTCCGAGCAATTTTTCAAAATCTTCATCTGAAACATTTTGAACTTTTCCGCTTCTATATACATCTGGAAAATCCTCTTCTGGCTTTTTATCTTTTGAATCAATATTTATCTTACATTCTAATTCAATGCTTTCACAAGATTTTCCTACTAATATTTTATATTCTCCTGACTCTATTTCCCACTTTTTATTTTGTACATTATAATACTGAAAAGCAGAATCGTCTAAAGTAATATTTACTTTTTTTTCTTCATTTGGTTCTAGTTCAACTTTTTCAAAACCTTTTAGTTCTTTTAAAGGTTTAAAAACAGTCGGATTACATTGTGACACATAAACTTGAGCAATTTCTTTTCCTTTTACTTTCCCAGTATTTTTTATTCTAAATGATACAATATTATTTTCTACATTTAAATTTGAATACTCAAAAGTTGTATAGCTAAGTCCATATCCAAATGGATATAGCACTTTAATGTTATTCTTATCATAATATCTGTAACCAACATATATAACTTCTTTATACTCTACACTTATTTCTGTACCTGGGAAATTGTTAAAACATGGTGTATCTTCTAGCTTTATAGGATAAGTTTCTGCAAGCTTTCCACTTGGATTTACTTTACCTAAAATACAGTTAACCATCGCTTTAGCTCCTGATTCTCCACCTAAATATCCTGTTATAATAGCTTTTGCTTTATCTTTCCACTCCATTGTTATTGGTGCTCCATTTGATAAAACTACTATAATATTTTTGTTTACATTATATATACTTTCAATTAATTTAATTTGATTTTTAGGAATTTCTAAATTATTTCTATCCATTCCTTCAGATTCATAATTTTCTGTTAAACCTAAAAATAATATAACTACATTTTTGTTTTTTGCAACTTCTACAGCTTGATTAATTAACTCTTTATCATCATCTGATTCAAGTCTGTTATACCCTTTAGCATAATCAACTTCTATTCCTTTTTGTATAAAGCAATCATAAGCATTTTCAACTTTATATGGATTTATTGTTGAACTACCAGCTCCTTGATATCTAGGATTTTTAGCCATATCTCCTATAAGTGCTATTTTTCTTTTATTTATTGGTAATATGTTATTTTCATTTTTTAGTAGCACTATTGATTCCTGTGCTAATTCCATTGCAATCTTATGATGCTCTTCTTTACTGTAGCTATGTTCTACTTTTTCACACTTAAATGCAATATTCAAAATTCTATCTACAATTTCATCTAAATATTCTTCACTTACTTTTCCATCTTTAACTGCTTGTACTATTTCTTCTTTTCCATTACCTCTACCACCAGGCATTTCTAATTCATTACCAGCAATTAAACCTTTTACTCTGTCGTTTTCAGCTCCCCAATCTGTAATAACTATTCCTTCAAAGTTCCATTCTTTTTTTAAAATATTTAATAATACTTCATTTTCAGTACAATATTTACCATTTAACTTGTTATATGCACTCATAACAGACCAAGGCTTTGCTTCTTTTACAATCATTTCAAATGCTTTTAAATATATTTCTCTTAGTGTTCTTTCGTCTACCACTACATTTACTGTTCTTCTTCTATTTTCTTGATTATTTACAGCAAAGTGTTTTACACATGCTCCTACATTATTACTTTGTAAGCCTTTTACATATTGTGTAGCCATTATACCTGTTAAATATGGATCTTCTGAAAAATACTCAAAATTTCTACCGCCAAGTGGAGATCTTTTTATATTTACTCCAGGTCCTAATACTATATTTACATTTTCACTTTTAGCTTCCTCACCAAGTGTTTTACCAAGTTTATATGCAATATCTTTATCCCAGCTATTTGCTATTGTTGCAGATGATGGAAAACATATTGCAACTTCGCTTTTATTTACACCTAAGTTATCTCCTTTTTCCTTTTGAACTCTAAGTCCATGTGGTCCATCAGACATTTTTATAGATGGTATACCTAATCTTTCTATATTCTCACTGTTCCAATAGTCTTTTCCTACACATAAACTAGCTTTTTCTTCTAGTGTCATTTTATTAATTATATTTTCATACTTCATATCTTTTTACCTCATGACTTTTATATAATATATTATGATTTTTAGTTTTTCCTTTTTTTGCTTTGTATAATTTTATAAAAATTTTAGGCTGTTTCATAAGATAGCCTAATATTCTCATTTTTATATTTTTACTTTTTAGTAGTATAGAATATAATTTTTTTGTTTTTATTTCGTTTGTTATATATGATATTTCTTCTTTACTAGTACCATATTCAATTGTATTTTTTAATATTGATAATGTTATTTCCTCTACTCTGTTTATTAAAAATTTATAACTTTTTTTTTCTTTTATTTCCTCTGCAAATTTTTGAAGGTTATTAATAATTATAAAATAGCTTTCATACCATTTGCTATTTGACACAGACGTAGTAATACTATTATTTCTTCTTCTATACATATATAAAGAAATATCTATATATTGTACTCTTTTAGCATTTATGATTGCTCTTGGTGAAAATTCCTCATCTTCAAATTCTATATTTGGTGTAAAGTAACAGTTATTAAATACTAATTCTCTATTATAAATTCTACACCAAGCAGTTGGTAAGTACTCTTTTTTATAACATTGTTCTGCAAAATACTCGTCGCCACTCAAAACTTCTGTTGATTTTTTATTCTTATATTTTTCATCTAATTCTATTTTAAATTTAGTCTCATACTTTTCTTCTATTCTTCCTTCAATAATATCCAAATCATTTTTTTCTGCTTGTTCTATTAATTGTTTTAGTCCACCTTTTATTAGCATATCATCGCTATCTAAAAAACATATATATTTTCCTTTAGCATTTTTAATTCCTGTATTTCTGGCCTCACTTACTCCTTTATTTTCATTATGTTCTATAATTTTTAAATTAGTTATATTATTTATGCTTACAAACTTTCTTACTTTTTCTATACTTTTGTCATTTCCTTTATCATCTATGCATAATACTTCAAAATCTGCTAATTCTTGATTATATATTGAATTTAAGCATTCTTCAATATATTGTTCAACATTATAAATTGGTACAATAATACTTACTTTCATATAAATTCCTCATATTTCTATTTTGTAATTATTATATAATATATTAATTCAATTTTCAATTTATGGTTGACTTTTTTTAGTATACATAATATAATATTAAAAAATTAGTTATATACTACATTATATTAAATAAACGGAGGATTTATATCATGATGTTTAGTTTTGTTGTTCCGGCATATAATGCTGAAAGGTCCATCCGGAGCTGTCTAGATAGCATTCTGGTCCAGACCTTTAGTGACTTCGAAATTGTTGTAATCAACGATGGATCTACGGATAGCACCTTAGAAATTTTAAAAGAGTATTTAAAAAAGGAAAAGAAGCTGCATGTCTACAGCTTTAAAAATTCTGGCGTGTCTATTACTCGTCAGCGGGGAATTAACCTTTCGAATGGTGAATACATCATTCTGGTAGATTCGGATGACACTGTCAACCCCAATCTGCTCGAAAAACTGTATACTGTCATTTGTGAGCATAATAACCCTGATATCATTCGCTATCAGGCAAAACTGTTAAACGATTGCGATTACAAAGACCATGATCGTTATAACTTTTTCGATGATAGCAAGGCGGTACTCTCCGGGCTTGACGCACTTAAGGAATGGTCTATTCCTGGCAAAAAATATGCTGTTTATTGGCTTTTTGCCTTTAGGCGCACCGTATTTTCCAATGTACTTTTTTTCCCAGATTTGAAGTGCCATGAAGATATCGCCTTGATTCCACTCTTAGTGGCAGCTTCGAAAAGCATTGTAACTCTGAGCTACATTGGGTATAATTATACCTGTAATAACCCGGGTAGCATCACAAATACTAAAAACAAGGAGGCTGAAAGATCTCGTGCAAAGGACTTTGTAAAAGCATATAAGTATGCAACTCAGAACTTTGCCAGACTCAGTAATGTTTCGCCTTTGGACTATGATTTCTTTGTCAGTGATTTCGACAGACGTCTCATTGACAAATATAACTCTTTGTCTGAAGAGTTAAAAAAAGAACTTGCTGAGTTGTTTATTTAAACTCCCCCGAGTGCTTGTATAGCACTCGGGGGTTATTTTAATTATAATCGATTATTTTTTAATACTTTTTCCATTAATGCATCTTGTAAAGTTTTTGAAAAATTAATATTTAATTTTTCAGCTCTCTCATTTAGCCAAAATGGTATTGTTAAATTTTTCTTTACAGATTTTCTACTTCCATATTTTTGACTATATGCTCCTAAATCAAGTAATAATAATGTTACAAATCCGTTTTCATTTTCTAATTTTATATCTTTTATATTACTTGCCTTAGGTATTTCCTCATTATTTTCTACAGATGTCAGTAACCAACCTAATGCTGCATCTTCTGCCATTTGAATTGCTTCTTCAATTGTATCACCTTGTGTACAACACCCCAATAAATCTGGAAATTGTACACTAAATCCACCATCATCTTCTTTATAAAAACATGCAGGATAAACTATTTTCATCAACCTTCCTCCTTAATACCAGCTTGTTTTAATATTGCATTTAAAGTTCCTTTCTTTACATCTCCTCTATGTTTTGGTATTGTTACTTTTCCGTGGTTTTATTCTATGCTTATATTGTATATGAGAGCCAACAGAGTCATAATAATACCATCCATCTCTTTTTAGCATTTTTTCTAATTCAACAAATGTCATATTTTTCCTTTCTAAATAATAACACGTACAATGCGTATTGTCAATATTTTATTTTTAATTTGTATATTGGGGAAATTTTTAAGATTTAAAATTAAAATGATTTAAATTATCGTTCAAAATAACATAATTAAATTTTCTTACACTTTCCAGTGCATTGCGTCTTATTTACTTGAAAGTGTAAGTATTGTTAAAAAACTATTGGTTTCTTTCCTTCTCTAGTGGAACTACTTTCAATGTATAGCCCATAGAATATAACATTTTCATTAATGTACTAACCATTGGAGAGTTAGTTCCATTTTCTATTCTAGCTATTGCAGGTTGTTTTATACCACTTATATCACTTAACTGTTGTTGAGTGAGATTTTTTTCTTTTCTTGCTTTAATAACAGCTTGAATGATTTCTTCTTCTACTCTAATCTCTTCTTCTTGTTCCTTAGTAAGTTTTAAATTTTCTCTTACTTCTTTCCAAGTTAAATCTTTCTTAATCATTTAAATCATTCCTTTCCTTGTATTCCTTTAGTAATCTCTTTGCTTTTTCAATTTCCCTCTGTGGTGTTTTCTGAGTTTGTTTCATAAAATAGTTTAATAATATAAATGTATCTTTATTAATACATGACAAAAATATTCTATCTCTTAAAGGCCTTAGTTCCCATATATCTGATTCAAGATATTTAATATATGGCTCACCTAGTTTCAGTCCATTTTCAGATAGCTGATCTATATATGCAACAATTTTATTTAGTTTTATTCGTTTATTCTTATTTTTGCTCTGTCTTTGTAATTCATTAATATAATTTTCTAATTCACTTATTTCTTTTTCATTTTTGTAAAAAATAATTTTATACATTTAGTCTACCTTTCACATTGCACAATTTTATTATAACATATTTGTTATAATAATGTCAATTATATTTAGATTTTAATATAGGGAATTTTTTAAGATTTAAAATTAAAATGATTTAAATTATAGCTATATAATATAACTATTAATAAGTATCGTCAAGAAAAATCGTTCGACATAATTTTACAAAAAGTAAAAGAGAAATGCCTTAACATTTCTCTTCAATTTTTTTATCACTCTTTAATGCTCTATATATTGAAATTATTATCAAAACAGCTAATATTCCTGTTAGAACTCCTAAACTATCTATTCCAACATCTACTATGCTTGGACCTCTGCCTGGCACAAAACTTTGGTGAAACTCGTCTGATGCTGCATATAGAACTCCAACTAGCATACTTATAATCCACTTTTTGTACAGTCTAATATCAAAGGTACTCATAAATGCCATTATCCATACACCAACTAATGCATATATAGAAAAATGTGCTAATTTTCTAATTATTGGATTACCATGTTCTACCATCTTTATTTTTATTTCTTCACTTAGTCCTTTAGTATATGGAAAAACATCTATTATCTTTCTTAGTACTCCATTACTTATGTCATCAGACTCTTCTGCTATTTGTGAAGAAAATTTAAAAATAGTTGCAAATGTAGTTAATAATAGTAGCATAAATATAGTTCTTATAATTATTATTTTCATATTGATTATTCACCTAAAACTTTATCTATTTTATCTTTAGCATCATTTACAGATGTAGATGATGGTACCATTACATATAAAGGCGTACCGCCCATTGAGTATGTTGATAAGCTTGCACCTGTACCTGTTAAAGCATTACTTTTTATTGTCCACGAAGACATATCATTTATTTGCTCTTTTACTAATTTGCTTATATCATCTTGAGCAATATTAGTTTGGAAGCTGCCTTTTAGTGCATCTAAAATATCTGTATACTTTGTTAATAATGTTGTACTATTTAATACTTTCTTCATAATTGCTTCAATAACAGCTTGTTGATTTTTAACCCTTTGATTGTCTCCAGAGTCAAATGCATATCTTTCTCTACTAAATCTTAAAGCCTTTGCTCCATCCATATAGTTATAACCTTTTGTGTAGTGATATGTTCCATCACTCGCTGTAAATTCATAATCAGAGTATACATTAATTCCACCTATTTTATCAACTAATTTAATTACAGTTGTAAAATTAACTCTAACATAATAATTTATATCAGTGTCAAGTAAGTCTTCCACTGTTTTAACTGTTTCGTTAACTCCATATATTCCAGAATGTGTTAGTTTATCTTTTGCACCATAGCTGTGAAGTGTAACATAATAGTCTCTTGGAATTGATGTTAGTAATACTTCATGTGTTTCTGTGTTTACTGTTGCAAGAATATTTGCATCACTTCTTGATACATTGTTTATATCTCCTGTTGTATCTATACCACTGATGTATAAATTGAATTTCCCACTTTTAATACTATATTTTGAAGTAGTTTCTGTTACCTTTACACTTGTTTGTAGATTATGTTTTTCTGTATATATAATTTTAGTATTTTCCCTAAAATCTTTTACCTCATCAGAAATCATATTATACTGAGTTAAACTAATTAAGGCTATATCTATATTTTTTTGCAATAAATCATTTCCTATACCTGTTAAGTTGTCTTTTGTATTAAGCGTAACTTTAACTTTATTTGATATCTTATTTTTTACATCTGTTGGTACTTGAAACATATATACATTTTTATTCGCTATATCATCTATTTTATCATATGAACTATCTTTATGAACAACAATATAATAATCTTCAGTTTCTGTTGCTTCTTTCAAAACCTCTCCTAAAAAACTACTTGTTGCCAATGCATATCTTGTTACATAAATATATACACCAGAAATGAATAAAATTATTATAAGGCTTATAACTGTAAGTTTGTATGTTCTGTGCTTTTTTAAGACTCCTATTACCATTGCAAGTGTAAAAAATATTTCTGCAATTGTAAATATAGCAATTACCCAACCAGGTAACAAATTCATTTTTAATATTGAAATGTAGAATATTATTGTAATTACAACATATGCAAATACTATTATCTTTAAAGCAAAATCCAAGTTTTTGTTTCTTTTTTTTCTCTTTTTGCTTGTGTATGTCTCATTTGCTTTCATTCTTTTACCTTGTGACATTTTTTTCCTCCTTATTATAAGGTATTACTTTTTTCTTTATGTAATTAACTACTTTACTAATTAAATCAAATATTAGTATCCTTATTTTCTCTATTATACAACATACTGTAAATATAAAAACTACACTTATGCTTAATATAATTAAAATTTTATAAATACTTTCTCCTAAATATTCAGTAGTTCGTATAATTTTTCCCCACAATATATTGCTTAAGTAACAATTATTATGTATTAGATATACTCCCAAAGTTAAAGGTGATATGCATAATATTATCTTCTTGATTATTGAATTTTTTATTTCCACATCTTTAAAAAATAAAAACACCATTACTGATTGTATCAAAACCAAAAATGAATTATATGATAATGAGTTATTTTTATAATTCTGTAATATTTGTAAATTAGTTTTTCCTATTATTATTTGTATTACAGTTATTGCTAAATAAATGAGTATACCTACATTGAATTTATTAATTTTTACTTTACTATCACCATACTTTATTCTTATATACCCTGCCAATAAATATAAATATATAAACCATGTTAATCCATATACATTATTTGCTTCAAATATAGAATTTCCAGAATATATTGTTTTAACTACTGATAATAATATTGTTAACAGTATTATCAAATTTCTATATTCTTTTAAACTTATATTAGCTACCAGTTTATTTATAAATGGAATCAAAAAATATAAGCCCATATATGCTGTTAAAAACCAATATTGCCCAGTTATTATTGGCATACATACTTTTATAAAGTCATTTAATCTAAAATCAACATATTTGAAACAAGACAATATAATATATACTAAAATAGAATAAAATAATATCTGTAATTCAAGCATTAACATTTTCTTTATTTTTATCTTAGATTTTATCATATAATATCCAGATATCATTACATACAAATTTACAGCTATTATACACGAATATTCTAAAAAGTAGAAGAAATACCATTGCATTGAGTTCTTATCTACAGATATTAGAATATTGTTGCCACCATTATTAAAATGAAGAATAATTATCATAATCATTGCTATTATTCGTAGTAATTCGAAATTTGCATCTCTTGTTTTCTTATTATCAATATTATTCATGTTTATCTTCTTCCATCTTTTTTAAATATTCTATATATTTGTCAAATTCGTACAATACATCCATATTATTAGCAATTTTCTCTTTAGTCCAACTCCACCACATTTTTTCTTCATTTTCATTCATATACTTAATGTTTTCTTCTGATGTTCTATATTTAATAACTTTTGCTGGACATCCGGCAACAACTGCATATGGTGGTACATCTTTTGTAACTATTGCTCCTGCCGCTATTACAGCCCCATTTTCAATTGTAATTCCTCTTTTTATTATAGCATTATATCCTATCCATACATCATTTTTAATAATTGTCATACTTTCCTTATCTTTTAGTCCATTAACTTTTTGAGTATTTTCTTTTAAATTCAATACTTCTTTGTAATGTTTATCAAATAATATTGGATGTGTTGTTACATAACTATAATTATGATTTCCAGCTCCTATGTTAACTCCTGGCCCTATTGAACAAAAATTTCCAATTTTAGTATTTGATTCAACTGTTATCCAATACTTACTAGCATTAAGATATGTAAAATTTCCTATTTCAACATTCCTACCTAATACAACTCTTTTAGATATTTTACAATTATTTCCTATTTTAATATCACTTTCTACATTGATGGTTTGTATACTTGAACCATTTTTTTTACAGTTACTTTTAATTTTAAGTACTTGCAAAAGTTTTTTTATCATTTTTTCTTCCTCTTTACTATATTTTTTATATATGTATTTGTCTCCTTAGCAGTTTTATTATCTAATATGTAATTTATTAAAATAATAATTGTTGCTGTAATTATAACCACTCCAGTAGCCACTAAGCACCATTGCATATAACCATTAACGTTAAATTTAATTTTTTGACTAATAGCGATTAATATACTCATAATAATTGCATTAACACTAATTCTTATAATTGTAGTATTAAATTTTTGTTTTAAAATCTTTTTATTACTATAAATAATAACATCTAAAGTTCTATATAGATATGCCATAATTGTTGCCAAAAGTACTCCTATTATTCCTAGTGGTTTTATCAAGATAACTTGTCCTACTAAACATATTGTCATTTCAATTAAAGCTCTATTCTTAGTTTCTTCATAATGCCCTTTTGCATTTATCATTGTAGCTCCTGGAGTTCTTAAACAATTTAATAACCCCATAATTGCAAATAGTATAACTAAATCAAATCTTATATAATTAGCATCTGTTATATTTCCAGTATATATTCTTATAAATGGAATACACATTATAAAAGTAGTAGTATAAACTATAAATGTTAGAATGTAATATATAAATTCATATACATTATATACTTTATTTACTTTTTCTTCATTTTCACTTGATACTAGATTTCCGACTCCTGCTAGCATTGCCGATGATACAGTTGATAAAATTGTATTAATTCCAGAAAATATCAAATTATAAACCGAATATACGCTTGCTTCTGCTAATCCACAAAACTTTGCAATGAATAACGCTTGACTGCCAAATATTATTAATCCAGCTATTTGGTGTGTCATTGCAGCTTTTCTTTTTGAAACTGCTGTATAATCTGGTTTAACTTTTTTATCTATATAATCATATTTTCGTTTAACATATATGTTTAGTATTATAAATCTAGTTGTATATATTAATGTTGCAATCAACTGTACAATTACTATATTAGTATTTATTTTTATTAATATTATAGTTAGTGCAGTACTTAAAACAGCCATTATTATTTGAGCTATATTTACTACATAGCTTCTTTGATCTGCTATCAATAACGTTCTATATTTTCCTATAAAGAAAAATTCTGCCATACCAGTAATTGATAACACTAATACTATCTTTACAATAAAATCATATGAAAGATCTTCTGTTATAAATATGGGGGAAATAAATGCTATGATTACTGCCAATATCGAAAATATTATTCCTGAATGTTTAAATGTAATCCTACTAGCATTATAAATAGCACTTACTTTCGAATCATCTTGTTCTTGCAGTGGTTTATATAAAGAAACTACTACCGATTCAGATATTCCCGCTCCCACTATTTGAATATAATTTATTATTTGTTTTACTGTTGATATTAATCCATTAACAATAGAACCATATTTAGTTATAATTAAAGGTGGCAATATAACATTTGTTATTGTATTTACTACTTGATACCCAAAATTGAAAATCAAATTTTTGATTGCATATATAGTTCTAGATTTTTCATTTTTTCTCATTTGCTACTTTGTTTCTCCTCAAAATTCTCCTCAAAATTATCGACACTTTTATTATTAATGCATTTGTATTAAGTTCATTAGCAATTTCTCTAATATTTTTTTCTTCTTTCATTACATTGTAATAAAACGAATAATATCCCAATTTTTGTTTTATAGATATGTTTCCAAATTCAACTTGCTCTTTTATATATAGTGCATATCCTTTTGGACTATTTTTTATTAATTTTTCCCTGTTATCTGTTAGTCCATTTGGTTGATACTCACATATGTAAACAATGTCATTATACCATCTTAAATAATATCCTGCTCTTGCAATCCTTGTCCATACAATTGCTTCAGTCATAAATTTTTCATTTTCTATTTCAGGAAACATGTTGTTTTTCAATACTTCTGTATAAAATATTTCAAACTTATCTCCTTCAATATGATATTTTCGTCTTTCTGTAGTTTTAGCATCAATTTTTTGTCCTTTAAATGTATTTCCTACTGCCCTATCATTATTATAACCTTTTTGCATAGCAATTCCAGCCATTTTCTTTTTTACGTTTTTATTAGAAATCTCTTCAAAATATATATTTATCTTTTCTACGGCATCTGCAGTCAAGAAGTCATCTGAATCCACTATTGCAAAGACCTCTCCTTGAGCATAATCTAATCCTTTATTAATCGCCCTATGTTTTCCACCATTTTTAGTTTTTATATATACTATATCAAAACCATTATCACTTTTCTCTTGAAAATTCTTTATTACTTCTTCAGTATTATCTGTAGAGCCATCATCAACTATCAACCATTCAAAGTTTTTACACTTTTGCTCTCGTAAAGAATTATATAATCTCATTAATAAATATGCTCTATTATAGGTAGGTGTAAATATTGTACATAAAAAATTATTATTCACTAACTTTCCCTTTCCTTAATCTTATTATATATTTAATACTTATAATGATTATTGGAATTACCCAAAATTGTGGTTCAACGATAAAAGAAAAAAAACCACTTGCTGAATATCTTGGCAATAAAAATATTTCTAATAATGTAGTAAGTATTATATAGTTAACAAGTTTATCTTGTTTTTCTATAATTCCAATTATATTGGTTAGATAATATCCAAGAATTAGACTATATATTGCTAATAAAAAATATCCTCCATCCATATAAGTTTCAATAATATATGATGTTCCTCTTCCATGTCCTTTTAAATATGTTTCTTCCCCCAATACTAAATATGATAAGTGATGAGCCATACTGTTACTTTCTTTAATCATATTCATATTATTGCCAGTTCCTAAACTATCCGTATTGAACATTTTCTGAGATATTGTACTATGCATTAGATAGTCTAATATATCTCCTAATGAATAACTTATAATGTTATAATCATTTTTTAGTTTTGATTCATATTTAAATCCTTGACATATTGTATCAAATGTAGTCCCTTGTTTATAAAAAAAGTCCGCTATCAGACTTATTGGCGATTTTGTTTTCACCTCTTTGTCTTCTCTTATATAATTATATGCTCCTAAAAGTACAATAAATATTGGAATCATTATTAAAACAGTTATTACTTTTCTTTTAGTTATCCACTTGGTATCTTTTTTTTCTATGAAATACCTAATTATAATATAAACTATTGAAAATAATATACTTAGTACTAAACCACTTCTATTTCCCAAAAGAAATAAAGGTATATTAGATATACAATATGCAATTAATGTTATAGTCGTCTTTTTCTTGTTTGGCATTGTTGACAAAAATGCTGTTATTGAAAATGGAAATATAGCCGCTATATTTCTCAATACAAATGGAAATTTTTGCACTCCACTTGTATAAATCAAAGCATAGTCTTGATTTTTCATACTAATATAATTTAATATACTCATAAATATATTAGCTGTTCCTGAAATTACTAATAAAACAATTAATACATTATTTATATAATAATTTTCATTTTCTATCTTAGGTGCTCGTTTGTCTTGTCTGAATGAAAAAATTCTTTTCACATACTCTTGTATTTTGATTATTAATTTACCTTCAGCTATGTAATTTCCTATTGCCAAAAATATTTCTGCAATTCCTATTGACAATAATGTTTTTTGAATCACAATATCAGAAAAATACCAAACTGAATTTCCTCTTATTAAATTCAAAGTTGGTCTAGATAATACAAATGTAAACAACATCAAATTCATTATTAAATATAAAAATCTCTTTTTAAGATTTATTATTGAATATAAAATATTGTAAATCCATATTAATAGTATAATTGTAAGTATAATATTATATTTTTGATTACTTATTGATAATCCAAAAAACAATATTAATATGCCTAAGACTATTATATGTATATTATACTTATATATAAATTCATTAATTCCTTTTATCTTGTTAAATACATTTTCTTTCATTTTTTCCTCTTATATAGTGTCTATGATATCTTTCCATTTTTTTATTATATTTCTTTTACTAAAATTTTCTATATTTTTTTGTGAATTATCAGAAAATCTTTTTCTCGTTTCCTTTTCTTCCATTAGTTTTAATATTTTTTGAGTCATTTCTTCAATATTATACGTTGGTACTAAAAATCCATTTTCATTGTCTTCTACTATCTCTGATGGTCCTGTTGGACAGTCAAAACTTACTATTGGCAATCTAGCTTCCTGTGCTTCTAATAATACTAATGGTAATCCCTCATAATATGAAGTCAGTACTAAAAAAGAATAATCTTTATATACATTCTTAAGGTTTTTATTTCCTTTTAAAGTTATAAAATTTTGTAAATCATTATTTTCTATGTTTTTTTGTATTTCTTCTCTACAGCTTCCTTCTCCATATATATCCCATTGCCATTCTTTATTATTTTCATAAACTTTTTTTGCTACTTTTACTAATAAATCATAGCCCTTTACTTTTTCAAGTCTTCCGCACTGTAATTATTTTTTTAGAGCTTGCATCATATTCTTCTGATGTGTTACTACATTCGAACCAATTAGGAATTGCTATGACATTTTTAGGATTAATATGAAATGCTTTTATAAAATTCTGCCTGTCTCTTTCAGTTAGTGTTATTATTTTATTAGCCATTTTTGCACCCAGATATTGTCTAAATTCATGTTTTTTTCCATATGTTTTATTTTCTAAATTTGAATGTTCGCAATATACTACTTTTGCATTTGTTCCTTTCACTGCCATTAGTGCAATTGTATTAACTCCCGCTGTAATTGCAAGAATTACATCTATTTTATTCTCTTTTATATATTTTCGTAGTTGTTTTGATAACTTAAATATATGTGTCGGTATTGAAACTCTTTCTTCCATTATATTATAATAATGATATTTAGAACTGCTTGCAAATTTTTTTTCATCAAACAAGCTTATTAAATGTATATTATATATTTTTTCCAACTCTTCTGCCAACTTAATAGCAACTTTTTCTGCTCCTCCAGTTAAAGAAACATCATATACCAAAATACCTATGTTTTTCATATTTTTTTTATTGCATTAAATATCCTTTCATTATTTTTATTATCATATAATTCAAAAAAGTTTTTATGTGCTTTTTCAAATTGCTCTGTAATTTCAAAATTAGTTGAATATAAATTTTCTACCAGTTTTACTACCTCATCACAATTATTGCAAACATGCCCTAGCCCTGATTTTCTATAATCAAAGTATCCCTTTTGATATTGAGCCTCTCTAAATTTTTTTTCATCAAATTGATAATATATTACAGGCTTTTTCATATATGCAAAATCCATTCCCACACTTGAATAGTCTGTAATCATAACTGCTGATTCAATTAGTAAATCTCTAATTTCTGAATTTTGATTATTTACTATCTTAATTCTGTTGCTTTTAGTCGAAAATTTGTCAATATATTTTTGCATATTTCTGTGTGGATAAAAATATATAATTAAATTTTTTTCTTCTAATAAATTTTGTAATTGCTCATTATTTAATAATTCTTGATATTTTTTGTAATATTCTGTTTTAGTAAAATCATTATCCACTTCATATTTCTTAGAATACTCATTTTTTACTGTTAGCCATTCTCTCCAACTTGGTATTAATAAAATTTGATTTTTGTTTACAGTAATATTATGATAATCGTCGAATCTACAAAATCCCAAATATTTAACATTTTCTTTAGGATAATTAAATTCCTGTTTCACATATTCATATTCCGGTTTTGCTCCACATACAAACAGTCTAATTTTTGTGTTCTCATAAAAAAGCCATGTTGCTTTATTAATTGTGATTCCATGTTGTAAGAATATTGATTTACTCTTTATTATTCCGTATACTTCTAATACATAGCATATCGCTGCATTTGGTTTTCCAGCCTTTTGACTACTAATATTATATTTTGCATTAAAATATAATACCCAATGTTTTAGGCTTCCATATCTAACTGTTCTGCCTATTTTCTTTACTTTATCATAATCTTTTGTTTTATAATTTATTGCATAATATGACAATATTTCTGGATGTTCATTGTTTAAATATTTAAAAAAGCAATACCCATTATCCCTTGCTTCTTTCTCATCTTCGCAAACCAACCATATTTCTTTTTTTCTACCATTAACCAGTCTATAAATTAACGAAATCGGAATTGAAAACAAGAAGACAAAAATTTGTAAAAAATCTTTCACTTTTATATAGTTAAATTCATTAATTATTTTTTTTATTTTATTCATTGTTCGTTCTCTTTCTATTTTTCATAATTTTTTCAATTCCCACAAAAGACCCAATACCATAAGAAATATGAAATAGTGGATATAATATTATACATAATAAACTTGATAAAATTCCTTTTTTTATATCTTTAAAACTGAATATTAAGTCTAGTATCAAATATAATATTAACTCACATAAAAATAAGTTAGTTAATATTTTAAATCTAGCTATACTAACTACAATACCAACTATTAGAGAAATTACAAATATAAATGGCACAAAATGTCTTATTCCCATAGAACCAGGTATAATATAACCTGTATATGTTGCATATTTTCCATTCTGATATGCCATTTTCAAAAGTTTTTGTATACTATCGCGTGGATGATATGTTGTTCCAATATCATCAAATAAGTAAACTTTTCCACCATTTTTTCTTATTCTATAATTTATTTCATTATCTTCACTTCTTAATAATTCCTCATTGAAATAGCCTATTTTATTAAATAATTCTCTTCTAAAAGAACCATATGGTACAGTATCAACATAGCCACTCTTAGCATTCAATCTAAATTTTGAATTTCCTACTCCAAAAGTTGAAGATAACACACTAGCAATAGCTCTTCCTATAACGGTATTTTCACCTTTAGTTAGTGTTAAGCACCCCACATTATCTGCATCTGTATTATTTAAATAATATACACACTTCGAAACATAATTGTTCGGATATTCACTATGTGCATCTAACCTAATTACAATATCATTTTTAGCATTTTTTATTCCAATATTTACAGATTTTGGTGTAATCTTTTCTTCATTATATAATATTTTATAATCTACTTTTTTATCTTTCAAATTTTCTTCTATCATCTTTACAGTATTATCTTTTGATTTACCGTCAACAAATATAATTTCAATTCTATTAAAATCATAATCTTGTTTTAATATAGATTCTACAAGTTTTTTTATGTATTTTTCTTCATTAAGTATTGGTACAATAATTGATACTGTTTCAACTTTTCTTGCGCTAGTTAGCATATTTAACTCCAATCTTACACACTTAATTTATTTTAAAATACTGTTTTAAAACAAATTTTTATATCTTCCCATATATTAAATTTTTTAATATACTCTAAATTCCATTTCATTTTTTCTGGCAAAATTTTTTTAACATAAATATCGTCTATTTTTTCGCCTTTGCTTAGGTATTTGCTTATTATTTCATCTTCAGCTTTGTATTCTATACTTGCTCTTGATGATATACCTGCTGGCATAAGTAAAGTTGCCTTCATTTCATTTGAATATTCTTTTACATATTTTTCAACTTCAGGTCTTGTCCCAACAAATGACATCTCACCTTTTATTACATTTAAAAGTTGAGGCAATTCATCTAATCTACATTTTCTTATTTTATTTCCAACTTTTGTTATTCTTGGATCTTGCCCCATTGTAACTAAAGCTCCTTTTTTGTCCGCATCTTGTACCATAGTTCTGAATTTAAATATTCTAAATTTTTTGCCATATTTTGTTATTCTTTCTTGCCTATAAAATACTGGTCCTTTTGATTCTAATTTTATCAATAATGCTAGTACTAGCATTATTGGAGATAAAATTATTAATAAAATTAAAGCCGCAAAGAAGTCAAAAACTCTTTTTATTATTAAGCTAAACTTTTTATGCTTAAGAATTTCATAGTATTCTTTGACTTCATTGTTTTTCATGTTTTCTGGCAAGTCTTCATATTTCTTTAATATCATTTTGTATATTCCTCAATTATTTTCTTAAAGTTGTCTATAATATAATCTACTTGTTCATCTGTTAATTTACTATATAATGGTAAAGTAATTTCATTTTTATAAAAATCAAATGCATTAGGATAATTTTTTATGTCAAAGCCTAATTTTTTGTATGCTGTGAGCATTGGAAGTGGTTTGTAATGTACATTACATGCTATTCCTCTTTCTGCCATTTTTACTATTATTTCATTTCTCTTTTCTTCGTCTATACCTTTTATTCTTGTAAAATATAAATGTCCTGATGATCTATGATTTTCATCTTTATGATTTAATACTATTACTGGTAAATCTTTAAATGCTTCATTGTATTTGCTTATAATTTCGTGTCTTCTTTCTATTAGCCCTTCATATCTTTCCATTTGAGCAAGTCCTATTCCTGCCATTATGTCTGTCATATTGCATTTGTAATATGTGTCCACAATATCATATTCCCATGCTCCTAATCCATTTTTGTGCATTGCATCTTTTGTTTGTCCATGTAAAGAAAGTAATTGATATTGTTTGTATATTGCTTCATTATCTAAACCTTCTTTACTTTTCCATATTGCTGCGCCACCTTCTGCCGTTGTTAAATTTTTAACTGCATGGAATGAAAATGTTGTAAAATCTGCAAACTCTCCCGACATTTTTCCATCTTTTTGTGCTCCAAGTCCATGAGCACTATCTGATACAACAATTATTCTGTTATATAGTTCTTGTATTTCATTATCAGGTTTAAATAAATTTTTCTTCTCTTCTACTATTTTAAATATTTTATCATAATCAACTATAATTCCTGCTATATCAACTGGTATTATTACTTTTGTCTTTTCTGTAATAGCATTAGCAAGTTGTTCATAGTCCATTTCAAATGAATCTTTTTGCGTATCAACTAAAACTAATTTAGCACCTAGATGTGCAACTGGACTAGCTGAAGCTGTATATGTATAGCTTGATGTTATTACTTCATCTTCCTCTTTTACACCTAGTATTTTTAATGTTAATTCAAGTGCCGCTGTTGCAGAGTTTAAGCATACTGCTTTTTCCGTTTTGCATAAACTTGCAATTTCTTTTTCAAATTGTTTTGTTTTTGGTCCTGTGGTAATCCAGCCTGACTTTAGTGTATCTATAACTTGCTCAATTTCTTTTTCTCCAATGTCTGGTGGTGAAAAAGGTATATTCATTTTTGTACTCATTTATTTCTCCTCCTTATTTACCTCTTCTGGTTCTTTAAATGTTGGCACTATTTCTTTGATATATCTTTTTACTTCACTATTTTCGTCTTTTTCAAGTTTTAGTAGTTCTTTTAGCTTCTCTAATTTTTCTTCAAGCTCTTCCATTGTAATGTTCATTGGTTCTGTTATAAATATTTTATTGTGTTTTGTTGATGTTAAGCCTTCTTCTGACATCAATATTTCCTCATACAACTTTTCTCCTGGTCTTAGCCCTGTAATTTCTATTGGTATGTCTACATTTGGCTCATAGCCTAGTAACTTTATTAAACTAACCGCCAAATCATATATTTTTACAGGTTCCCCCATATCTAGTACAAATATTTCTCCACCTTTTGCATATGTAACTGCTTGTAATATAAGCTGTACTGCTTCTGGTATTGTCATGAAAAATCTTGTAATGTCTTTATGAGTTACAGTAACTGGTCCGCCTCTTTCAATTTGTTTTTTGAACAATGGTATAACTGAACCATTGCTTCCTAATACATTTCCAAATCTAACTGCTGCATATTCTGTATTACTTACTTTGTTTTTAGCTTGTACTATCATTTCACAAACTCTTTTACTTGCTCCCATTATGTTTGTTGGGTTTACTGCTTTATCTGTTGAGATTAGTACAAATTTTTCTACTCCATATTCATCTGCACAGTTTACTACATTATATGTTCCAAACACATTGTTCTTAATTGCTTCTAATGGGCTTTTTTCCATTAGTGGTACATGCTTATGTGCTGCTGCATGAAATACTATCTCAGGTTTGTATGTTTCAAAAACATTGTTTAGTCTTGCTTTATCTCTTACACTTGCTACAATTGCTTCTAGATTTAGTTTTGGATATTCAGCTCTTAATTCCATTTCTATATCATATAAATTGTTTTCATATATGTCTAATATTACTAATCTTTTAGGATCATATTTAACAATTTGTCTACATAGTTCTGAACCTATTGAACCTCCTCCACCTGTTACTAATACAGTCTTATTTTTTATTAATGAATTGATATTTTTATTATCTAAATGTACTGGTTCTCTTCCTAGTAAATCTTCTATTTGTACATCTCTTAGGCTATTCATAGCTCCATGTTTTGTAATTACTTCTTCTGTTGTTGGAAGTACTCTTGTTTTTACACCAGTTTCTTGACATATTTCTAATATTTTTCTTCTTGAAATTGCATCTATTTTATTTATTGCAAAAAATATTAAATCCACGTTTTTTTCTTTGGCTATTTTGGGTATGTCATATCTTGTTCCTAATACTTTAACTCCTAAAATATAATGATTTATTTTGCTTATATCATCATCTATAATTCCTACAATATTGTATTTATCTCGCATATTGTTTTTTATTGCTATAATAATTTCTCTAGCTCCCATTCCAGCACCAATTATAAGTAAATTATTTGCTTTATTGTCTTGGTTTTTATTTATTTTTTCATATTTCGACATTTTTCTTGCAGCTATAGATCTTCCTAATAATCTATACATTACAAATGTACCTGCAGTTAAAATACCTGATAAAACATTTACTCTTAAATTGATATATTCTAAATTAAATCCTTTATCAATAAGTGTTAGTATTACTACTGAAAGTGATGCACTTATTATATATTTCACATAGTCTTTTCCAACTTCGTATCTTATCATGTTTTGATACATACGAAAACAATTTAAAAATATTTGATAGACAATAACGACTATTACCATATCTATCATAAAGTTCTGCAAATTATTTATCTTAGTATTTAAAAATAACATTGCTACTACATAACAGCATATTATTACCATTATGTCTATTAAAATCAAAAGAATATTTTTATTTTTTTTAAGTAATTCTTTCATATTATCCCCTTAAATATCTATAAAATTTTACATTTATCATTCTATAATACTCTTCTATAAAAAGCAACCCTTTAACGACATTTTTCTAGCTAATTTGCATGAAAAAGCACCTACAATTTTTTAAGTTGTAAGTGCTATTTTTTAATTATTTTTTTCTATATAATTCCAAGAATCTCTGCACATATCTTCTAGGCTTTTTTCAGCTTTCCATCCTAATTCTTTTTCAGCTTTTTCTGGATTTGCATAACATGTTGCTATATCTCCAGGTCTTCTTTCAGTAATTCTATATTTTACTGTTTTACCTGTCGCTTTTTCAAATGCTTTAACAACATCTAATACACTGTATCCTATTCCTGTTCCTAAATTATAAATATACAATCCCTTTTGTTCTTTTTCTAATTTTTCTAGTGCATTTACATGTCCTTTTGCTAAATCTACTACATGTATATAATCTCTAACTCCTGTTCCATCTGGTGTATTATAATCATTTCCAAATACTGATAATTGCTCTAGTTGTCCACTTGCTACTCTTACTATATATGGCATTAGGTTATTTGGTATTCCATTTGGTTCTTCTCCTATTAATCCACTTTCATGCGAGCCAACTGGGTTGAAATATCTTAGTATGCAAATGTCCCAGTTATTGTCTGATTTATATACATCTTCTAGTATTTTTTCAATAAATAGTTTCGTTGTTCCATATGGATTAGTTGTTCCGCCAACTTTACATTCTTCCGTTATAGGAACCACTTCTGGATCTCCATACACTGTTGCTGATGAGCTGAATATAAACTTTTTACAATCATATTCTTTCATTACATCTAAAAGAGTTAGTGCTCCACATATATTGTTTGTATAATATTCTATTGGTTTTCTTACTGATTCCCCAACCGCTTTATAACCAGCAAAATTAATTACAGCTTCTATATTATTTTCTTTAAAAACCTTTTCTACTTCTTCTTTATTTGTATAGTCTAATTCATAAAATTTAAAATCTTTTCCTGTTATTTGTTTTATTTTATCTAATACTTCTGGTTTACTATTTGAAAAATTATCAAGTATGACTATTTCTTTTCCTTTTTTCAATAATTCAACTGCTGTATGACTTCCAATATATCCTGCTCCTCCTGGTAATAGAATTGCCATTTTAGTTCTCCTCCTTTTTATTTAAAATAATTTGTTTTACTTCTTCTTTTACTTGTTCAATTGATAAACTTGTTGTATCTATTACTATTGCATCATCAGCTATTTTTAAAGCTCCTACTGGTCTTGTCATGTCATAATGGTCTCGATTTTTTATAGACTCTAGTACTTCTTCATAAGTCATATCGATGCCTTTTTCTTGATTTTGTTTAAATCTTCTATTTGCTCTTTCTTCTGCAGTAGCATCTAAATATATTTTAACATTAGCATTTGGAAATACTACTGTAGTAATATCTCTTCCTTCCATTATTACATCTTTGTTTTCTGCCATTTTTCTTTGTAGATCAACCATTATTTCTCTAACTTCTATAATTGAAGATATTGGTGCAACAAATCCTGATACTTCTTTACTTCTTATTTGATCACTTACATTTTCTCCGTCTAAATATATTTGTAATGTACCTTTATCATCTTTCATTTCAATTTTTATATTTTTAGCTATTTTTATGATTTCTTCTTTTTTTTCAATAGTTGTTATATTATTTCTTAAACAAGTTAGTGCTATACACCTATACATTGCTCCTGTATCAATATTTAATAGTCCTAATTCATTTGCTATTAATTTTGTAATAGTTCCTTTTCCTGTTCCTGATGGTCCATCAATTGCTACTATAAATGACATATCATTTCCTCCAATTTTTTAAATTATTCTTCTTTTTTCTCTTTTTCTGGTACATATACAGCTTTCGCAACAATTGTAATATCTTTTACACTCATTGTTGTTAGCCTTTCTATTTCTTTCCTTATTTTATCTTTGAATTCTCTTAAAGCTGTTAATATATTAAATCCAAAGTTTATTGAAACTTCCATATATATAATTGGTCCTTCTGGTGTGCTTTCAACTCTTGTTCTCATAACTTTATGTATTGCATCAGAACGTTTTGCCAAGTATTCAGCAATTTGTCTAAACACTGAATCTGATATTGTAAATTTTCCCATATAGCTGAATGTTGGTCTTATTATAGATTTTTCAGCTATATATGGATCATTTCCTTTTCCTTTAAATTTAAATATTTGAAGTGGATCTAGTATATATCCTGAAAAGTCTTTTTTTATTTCAAAAGTTGGTACTGGAATTACGTGTTTTCCTTGTGTTGTACGTATTCTTCTTGCTTCTTCCATTTCAGCTTCTGTAGCAACATCTTGAATATATATTCTTTTACAAGGCTTTGGAATACCTAGGTTTTCTGTAATTTTATCAATCATTCCATCAGAAGTACCCAGAATCAATATAGACTCTGGTTTATACTTTCTTATTGCTTTTCTCATTTCATTTCTGTCTTTTTCATTTATAAATATTGCTTTTTTTACAGTTTCTACTTTTGTTGGAGCTTTTTTGGCAGATGTTCCTGCAACAACATTATTTTCAGAAACAAGTAAGCCATCATCAATAATGTATTTTACATTATTTTCTTTTGCTACCATTTGTGCTCTATAGCTTTTTCCTGTACCTGATGGGCCAACAAAAGAATATACTTTTATATCATCAGTTGAATTTAAATTATTAAATAATTGCAATGTCTTTCTCCTTTTAAATATCTTTTTCAATTAAGCAAATTGAATAATTATATTTATGATATTCTGTATAGAAAATATCTTGTTTTACAAGCTTTATTTTATCTCCATATTCTTCTTTAAATTTTTCGTATATGCTATAATTGTCAGAATTTACTAGCCATATTCTTCCTTTATAGTCTTCAAAAACATCAAGGCTATTTGTATATATCATTTCTTTTCCAAATGCTCTATATGCTGGTTCTACATTCCAGTTATCATAGTCATAGAAACAATTCGGTACATTTTCAAACTGCATGCTTATTGCAAATCCACTACCTCTGTTGCCAAATAATATCATATCGCCTTGTTGTAAATCTTGTTTTACATATTCTATTGGCAATTTATTATTTTCAGCATAGTTCATTTTAATTACATTTAAGTTAACAAATACTGCTGTTAAAAATGTAATAGCACAAACTATTATTGTTAATATTTTTTGCTTGTCTTTTGCCATAAAGAAAGCCATGAAAAATATAAACAATCCTGTTAAATTTAAAAAGTAACGTGGATAAAATATTGGTGCCTCAATAGACACTATAGCCATTACTGAAAATACTATTAAATAAACTCCTATTGCTAGTTTACCTGCTAATTTTTCTCCTTTATTTATTATAATACAATAAATACAATATGCCAATAATATTAACCCTAATGTTATTGATACCCATTGTGGTGCACACATTGTATCTAAGTCACCTGTAAATTGAAAACAAAATGTTTGTATTAATGTTTCAATTGATAGTTTTGGAATCCAGAATCCTTTTGCAACTCCAAATATTTGCTTTATTAAGCATAGTAGCCATGGTATGTACAATACTATTTGTGCTATCGCTGAAATAGTAAAGCATTTTAATTCTTTTGTATAACTTTTTTGTTTTAATCCTTTTTTTAATAAGTATATGAATAATATTAAATTTATTACACCTGCTGTTGCTAAAGCATAGTAATGAATGCAAGCTGATGCTAAGCTAAATATTGCAAATATAATCCAATTTTTAGTACTAGAATTTTTATATATTCTATATGCATATATTGCCATTAATGTTACAAATAACATTGCCCATGTATACATTCTAATTTCACCTGAATAAACTGAGGCTATTGGTAAAAAGAATGTGAAAAATGAAAATAATATACCTTCTTTTTCTCCAAAGTCTTTTCTTATATGTGTATACCCTAAAATTCCTAATATTGCTAATGGAATTACCGAAATTATTCTGTATAAATATAAGTTTGTTCCAAATATTAAATAAATTATATGTAATATCCAATAATACAATATAGGGTGAACATCATTACTTCCAATGTTCCAAATATCTATAAAGCTTTTATTTGCCATTCCTACCGAATAACTTTCATCAAACCATAAGTTACTATGAAATACTGGTATTGATATAAATATTATTCCTAATATAATTATTGCAATGTGTAAGTACTTTGTTTTCTTCATTTATTTTCTCTCCTTTTGAAGCAAATTATATCACTGTTATTTTGGGTTGTCTATACTATTCAAATCACTTTTAATACGAATTGAAAGAATTCAACAATACTTAACTAAATAAAGTACCATATAATATGTAAATACTTCACATATTATGTGATACTCTATAATTTTATTTATTTTCTTTTTAATTCTTCAATTTCTTCCTTTGTTAATCCCGTAATTTCTTTGATATCTGACTCTTTTATTCCCTTTTTTAACATGTTTTTTGCTATTTGTAATTCTTTTTCTTTTGACCCTTTTTCAACTCCATCATTTACACCTTTTTCATATATTGCATGTTCATCTCTTATAGCTTTTTCTCTTAGTTCAATTATTCTTTGCATTTTTTCGTCTTCACTTATTTTGTTTAACTTTTCAACTGCATCTTTCAAATTTTCATTTTCTTCCATTTTTAGTGTCACCCTCTCACTTTCTGGATTTTCTAAAAATATTAACCAATCTAACAATTGATCTTTTTCATTTTCTCTACCCTTTATCTTTGACAATTCAATTATATCAAGCTCCAATTTATCTGTCAATATTAACTTTTTAGCATAATTTGTCTCCATTATTTTCCACGTACTATGATACGTTACTTCTTCTAGACCTTTTATATTAAAATCTGCTATCAATATTACTATTGTTTTCTCTAGTTTATTATAATCCTCTCCCGCTTTTATTTGTTTTGTATAAATTTTTGACCAATAATATAGCATTCTTTCAATAATATTATTTTTGTCTATTAATTGCATTTCTATATTACATTTTTCTTTTCCATCTAATTCTGTTATTATATCAAGTACTCCTAATTTGTCACTTTTTAATTCTCGTCTTAATATCTATACTATTAATTAGCCTATTTTATTGCTTTTAATAAATTAATAAACTTTTATTTCTTATCATTTGTAGTGTCTCCGTTGCCGCTTACTGGTATTGTATCACCTAAGTATGTTGGCTCTGGTTTTACTATACATTTAAAAAAGTCTTTATCTCTTGCTAAAACTTCTCTTAGTTCTCTTACAAATTGTCCTCTATACGTTCTTGGATCTGAAGAAACTCCATAAGCATCTATTCCTAATTTTTCCGCCACATACAATGCTCTATGTAAATGATATTTTTGAGTAACAATTACAACTTTTTTAACTTCAAAAACCTCTTTTGCACGGTATAAGCTATCATAAGTTGAAAAACCAGCATGATCCATAAATATGTCTTCTGATTTCACACCCTTTTCAATTGCAAAGTCCTTCATTACATTTACTTCATCATATTCTTCTTTTCCATGGTCACCACTCATAATTATTTTTGAAGACGTACCATTATTGTATAATGCTATTCCTTGCAATAGCCTATCTTCTAGCATTGGGCTTGGTTTATTGCCCCATATTCCAGCTCCCAACACTAAAATACAATCTATGTCTTTTAATTCTTTTGCTTGTTCCTCTGTAATTATTTTATTTTTAGTCTTATTTACTATATAAAAATTTATTGATAACATCACTATTCCAGCAATTGCACATAATGTAATTGCTAAAATTATTAAAATTTTAAGCATGCTTTTCTCCTTTGATTTTTCCATAGCTTTACTCCTATTTTTGAATGTTTTTTGCCATTTTTTATTACTACAAATATAACATCAAAAAATGGCAAGAAAAGATTAACCTTTCTTGCCATAATTGTTAATTTTGAACTTCTTCAGTTTCTACATTTGATACTTCATGAATAGCAATTTTTCTAACATGGTCAATTTTTTCCCATGTAGTATCACGTTTAAATAAGCATTTAAAGTTTATAGCAATCCATGAACCTAAGAATAATGGATAACATAATAATCCTTTTATCATAGGTTTTATTGGTCTTTTATCTAGTAACATAATTAATACTGCTGTTCCTATTGGTAATAAGAAAGTTGGTATTACGTATCTTAACATATTTACAACTAAATCTGCTGTTGTCATGCCATTTCCTGCATACATAATAACGTTTATTGCTAATAAGACTAAGGTTAATACAAACATTGGTATACTTCCTATAATATATAGGAATCCATCAAAGTTCATTATAGTTTTATGCTCTTTGACAGCTACAGCCAATGGTTTAGTATATTCTTTTATACATTGCATGTGTCCAACTGTCCATCTTGTTCTTTGTTTCCAGCTTTGTTTAAATCCTAAAGGTTGTTCATCATAAACTACTGCATCTACAGCCCAACCTAATTTTTTACCTTTAATTATTCTTTTTAGTGAAAACTCAATATCTTCTGTTAGAGTTTTTGTAACCCATCCTTCAGGTTTTACAACATCAAATTTAACCATAAAGCCAGTACCATTAATTAATGGTGATAAACCTACATTGTATCTTGCTAAGTGATAAAAACGGTTCATTGTCCAGTAGAATATTGCATATCCTGCTGTAATCCAGTTATCTGTTGGATTTTTAATATCTCTATATCCTTGAACTACATCTTCACCTTGGCAAAGTTTTTTATTCATATTTTTTATGAAATCTTTGTCAACAATGTTATCTGCATCAAATATACAAAATGCATCATAAGGTGCGTTTTCATCAATTTTTTGTCTTAAAAACCAATTTAATGCATATCCTTTAGTTTTTTTACTTGGGTCAAATCTTTCATATACAATTGCTCCCGCATTTCTTGCAACTTCTGCTGTTTTATCTGTGCAGTTGTCAGCAATTACATATATATCAAGTAATTCTTTTGGATAGTTTTGCTTTTTTAAACTTTCTATTAGTTCTGTTACTACATTTTCCTCGTTGTGTGCAGGAATAATAGCCATAAAACGATGGTTTTTATTTACCAACATTGGTTTATCTTTTAACTTTACTAATGAGCATACACTTATTGCTAATTGATAAAACCAAAATATTGTTATAATCCACACTAATGCTTGTTGGATAATGTATAAGTACTCCATAATTTTCTCCTTTTTTTATGTTTATAAACTTATTATATATATCTTATTAAAAATATTCAACTATTATTAAAATTTTTAATTAAATCTTAATAATTATTCATTTTCTTTATGTTCTTCATTGTTACTGCTAGCTTCTAAGTCTTTCATATTTAAGTTAATTCTGCCTTGATTATCAATCTCTGAAACTTTAACAGTCACTTCATCTCCAACGCTTAGTACGTCTTCAACTTTTTCTACTCTTTTGTTTGATATTTTAGAAATGTGTAATAATCCTTCATTTCCTCCACCAATATTTATAAATGCTCCAAATGGCATTATTTTTGTTACTTTTCCATCATATATTCCGCCAACTTCAATAATTTTAGCAATGTCTAAAATCATATCCATAGCTTTTTTGCCACTCTCTGAATCATTAGCATATACACAAACTTTTCCGTCATCATTTATATCTATTTTAACTCCTGTTTCATCAATGATTTTATTAATCATTTTTCCTCCAGGTCCGATAACATCTTTTATTTTGTCAACACTTATATTTGCCATCATGATTTTTGGTGCATATTTAGAAACTTCTTTTCTTGGTTCATTAATAACTGGTAACATTATATTGTCTAAAATATAGTCTCTTGCTACTTTTGTTCTTTCAAAAGCTTCTTTAATTATATCATATGTTAGTCCATCTATTTTAATGTCAACTTGTATAGCAGTAATTCCGTCTTTAGTTCCACCAACTTTAAAGTCCATATCTCCAAAGAAGTCTTCTATTCCTTGAATATCTGTAAGCATAATATATCTGCTTGGATCATTTTTATCTGTAACTAATCCTGTCGAAATACCTGCTACTGGTTTTTTAATTGGTACACCTGCATCCATTAATGCTAATGTGCTTCCACAAATACTTGCTTGTGATGTTGAACCATTTGAAGATAATACTTCTGATACAACTCTTATTGCATAAGGGAATTCATCTTCTGAAGGTATAACTGGTACTAATGCTTTTTCAGCTAAAGCTCCATGTCCAATTTCTCTTCTTCCTGGTCCTCTTGATGGTCTTGCTTCACCAACACTATATGATGGGAAGTTATATTGGTGCATATATCTTTTTGATTCTTCTTCATCTAATCCATCTAATTCTTGTGCTTCGTTATTTGTTCCTAATGTTACTATAGACATTACTTGAGTTTGTCCTCTTGTAAATATTGCACTACCATGTACTCTTGGAAGTACTCCAACTTCACATGAAAGTGGTCTTATTTCATCTATTTTTCTTCCATCTGGACGTTTATGTTCTTCTAGAATCATTTCTCTTACACATGCTTTTTCTAAGTCATGAACACTGTCTGCAATATCTGTTTTCTTTTCTTCTGTTGATTCTTCTCCATATTTTTCAACAAAATATGCTGTAATATCTTCTGTGATTTTTTCAATATTTGCATCTCTTACAGTTTTATCTGTAGCTTGTACATCTTGATACATTCTATCTTTAAAGTTTGCTACTATTTCGTTATAAACTTCTGGATCTGTTGCAAATGATTTATATTCAAATTTTGGCTTTCCTATTTCTGCTTTGATGTCAGAAATAAAGTTACATATTTTTTTAATTTCTTCATGTGCTGTTTTAATTGCTTCAAGCATTGTATCATTTGGTATTTCATCAGCACCAGCTTCTATCATAGTAATTTTTTCAAGTGTTCCTGCTACTGTTAATGTTAATCTACTTTTTTCTCTTTGTTCTAATGTTGGGTTTATAACTATTTGATTGTCAACATATCCAACTGCTACTGCTGCTGTAGGTCCTCCAAATGGAATGTCTGATATAGAAAGTGCAGCTGATGCTCCAATCATAGCACATACTTCTGGGCTATTGTCTGGATCTACTGATAATACAGTTGCTACAACACATGTATCATTTCTAAAGTCCTTTGGAAATAATGGTCTTAAAGGTCTGTCAATTGCTCTTGATGTTAGTATAGCTTTGTCTGTTGGTTTTCCTTCTCTTTTTGTAAATCCTCCTGGTATTTTACCTACTGCATATAACTTTTCTTCATAATCTACTGATAATGGGAAAAAGTCTACTCCTTCTTTTGGTTCTTTTGCTGCTGTTACGTTTACCATAACAACTGTTTCTCCATAACGTACTACTACGCTACCATTTGCTAATTCTGCAATTTTTCCTGTTTCAATTGATAAATTTCTTCCTGCTAATTGTGTTTTGTATTTTTTAAACATAAATTTTTCTCCTTTTTTATTTTATTTATATTATAAGCAATATGAAAATTAGCGTAACCTCTATTATGTGCTATTATTTTTAGTAGCATATAATACAAGCTACTCTCTAATTTTAATTATTGCTTTTAATACCATTAATTATTGGATTTTAATATAATATTCGCAAAATTGGACGTTCGGCATGAAAGCAAAACGTCCAAATTGTAAATTATTTTCTTAATCCTAATTTTTCAACGATGTCTCTGTATCTTTGAACATCTTTTTTAGCTAAGTAGTTAAGTAAATTTCTTCTTGCACCTACCATTTTTAAAAGTCCTCTTCTAGAATGATTGTCTTTTACATGAACTTTTAAATGAGCTGTTAATTCATTGATTCTTTCTGTTAAAAGAGCTATTTGAACTTCTGGAGAACCAGTATCTTTTTCATCTCTTTTATAAGTTTCAATAATTTCTTGTTTTCTTTCCTTTGTCATTTTATTTTCCTCCTATTATTAATTTGCCTTAAGCTGAGTTTTAGTTTGGAGTATTATCCCCTAAAACTAAGTAAAAGGTATTGAAAGTACCTGTAAACGGTACCTTTTATATGATAGCATATTTTATTAACAAAAGCAAGAGTTTAATTCTATTTTCTTTAAACCTGAAATAACGTGAAATAAGTCTTATATTTTCAATAAATTTTTATTTTGCAGAAATAAGTATGCTAATTTACCAATTTTTACTTTGTTTTCTCCTATACAATAAAAAAAGCCACCCCCATTTAAGGAGTGGGAAAACTCAATGAGTTTTCTATTTTTTGTTAGATACTGAACCGAAGTGAATCTAAAATCCATCCTTTCTTTACTTTGATTCCCAGCTTGGTTGCCTCATCTTCAAGATCTTTCATCAACCTGACTAAAGATCTTATAAAACGCTCTTGCTCCTTTTTGAGAGCTTCTTCTTGTTTTTGGTTGTGCGCAAATATCCATAGCCCTGAGACGAACCAATTTCCGTATCGGATCTCTGCTAACTCCATACTTCTGTTTTTTTGCTTCCATACGCTCTCGGCCCATTTACCGATAGCGGTTGTTCCGACGTTCGGGTCGGAACAACAGATTTCTTCGAAGAAATCTCCATTCCTTTTTAGTCTCTCCGCAACGAGCTTGATAAGCTCGTTATCGTTGTCCACCTCTACATTCTTAAGTCTCATCTTTGCGATGAGATTTCCCCGTCTTGCTGCCCTGCAGATTGCTGCATATTCGTTCAGATTCACTTTTTTCATAGTCTGTTCCCCCTTCATAGTTCGGGGGCTCCTTTCATATACTACACCTTGTTGGTGTTATGTATTATTATACCATGTTTTACATAAAAAGTCAACTTTATTGCATTTTGCTATATGTTTTGTAAAGATAGTCATTTTTTAGTTTTTTAATTGCTTCTAGACTTTCCTCATAATTTCCAAATCCCGTCAATCTAAAATATCCTTCTCCGCTTGGGCCAAATCCACTTCCTGGAAGCCCTACAATATTTTTGGTATTTAAAAGTTCATCAAAAAATTGCCAAGAGTTTTGTTTGTTTGGTACTTTAACCCAAATGTATGGCGAATTTATGGCTCCGATAAGCATCAAATCCAGACTCCACTAATCCTTGTTTTATTATATTTGCATTATTCAAATAATACCTGATATTTTCTTTTATTTCATTTTGTGCATCATCTAAATATGTTGCTTCAGCTCCTCTTTGCGTAATATATGATACTCCATTAAATTTTGTATTTTGTCTTCTGGTCCATAATTTATTTATTTGTACTATTTCGTTTTTGCTATTATACCCATATAATTCTTTTGGAATCACAGTATATGCACACCTAATTCCCGTAAATCCTGCTAATTTTGAAAAACTTTTAAATTCAATTGCAACTTCTTTCGCTCCTTCAATTTCATAAATTGAATGTGGAATATTAGGGTCAGAAATATATGCTTCATAAGCTGAATCAAATAAAATAATTGAATGATTTTCTTTTGCATATTCAATCCATTTTTTTAGTTGTGCTTTTGTAAGTACTGCTCCTGTTGGGTTATTAGGATAGCATAAGTATATTAAATCAACTTTTGTTTTTGGAATTTCTGGTATAAAATTATTTTGAATATTAGATACCAGATATATTATATTTTCATAATTTGTTATATGGAAATTTCCGCTTCTACCCGCAATAACATTTGTATCTAAATATGCTGGATATACAGGATCTTGAACTGCTACAATATTATTCACATCAAATATATCACTGATATTACATATATCCGAATTTATTCCATCTGATATAAAAATTTCATCTTTTTCAAATTCTATATTCTTAGTCAGATAATCATTTTTTATAATCTTTTCCTTTAAAAAGTCATACCCAGTTTCTGGCCCGTATCCTCTAAAAGTTTCTTTTTCTTGCATTTCTTTGCAAGCATCTTGCATAGCTTTTACTACCGCTTTTGGAAGTGGTAAAGTTATATCTCCAATTCCTAGGTTAATTAACTTTTTTTCTGGATTCTTCTTTTTAAATTCATCTACTCTTTTTGCTACAGTCACAAATAAATAGTTATTTTGAAGATTTAAAAAATTGCTATTTATTTTACTCATTTATCCACTCTCCTTTAAATACTGTTACCGCAGGTCCATTCATATATATATGATTATTTGACCTCCATTCAACTCCTAAATTTCCTCCTAACAGTTCAACATTAACTTTTCTATTTGTAAAATTATTTAAATAACCTGCCACCACCGAACTGCATGCTCCTGTTCCACAAGCTAATGTTTCTCCTGTTCCTCTTTCCCATACTCTCATTTTTATATTATCTTTGTCTACTATTTCTACAAATTCAACATTGGTTTTCTCTGGGAATATATTTAAATTTTCAAAAATTGGTCCATACTTATTTATTTCTATCTTTGATAAATCCTTTACAAATGTAACTGCATGTGGATTTCCAATTGATACACACGTAAATTCAAATTCTTTTTTATTTATTTTAAATTTCGCTTTTATTTTTTTATCTTCAATTCTAACACTTTCGTTTTTGATTATAGGAATCTTCTCAGGTATTAATATAGGCTCTCCCATGTCTACCTCTACATTATTTACTTTTCCCTTAGTTATATTAAGTTTTAAACTTTTTATTCCAGAAAGTGTTTCTATTGTTGCCGTTTCTCTTTCTATTAACCCCAATTCATAAGCAAGTTTTGCTACACATCTGATTCCATTTCCACACATTTGTGCTTCGGTTCCATCTTTATTAAACATTCTCATTTTTAAATCAGCAATGTTACTTTTACACAATAAAATTAATCCATCTGAACCAATTCCAAAATGTCTGTCAGTTAGTTTTTTACTTAGATTTTTTACATCAATTGGTTCTTTTTTATTAGTACAATCTATATATACATAGTCATTTCCTAATCCTTGCATTTTAAAAAACATCATAAAATGTAACTCTCCTTTCATTACATTTTATGATGTTTTGACTTTATTATGAATTTTTATATAGTAACTTTATAGATTTGCAAGCATTAGTATAAGTATTATGCTTATATATATAAATGCAAATAATGATAAGCCAATTATTCCCATTATCAATCCAGCTTTTCCTAATTTACTTCCTATTCTTTTTACTGATTTTGCTCCAAATATAATCGCAAGTATACCTGATGGTAGTGTTATATACCAGAATAGTGCTGAAAGTATTGAAATTATTCCTAGAACAAATCCTGCTATTCCTATTGTAGATTTTTCTTTATTGTTTTCTTCCATTTTATATTCCTCCTTCAACTTATTCTATAACAATTGTATTGTTTTCAATTTTATGTTCATCTTTTTCATCTAGCACAATTGTATCATTTTCGTCTTTTCTATCTGATTGTTCAGTTGTACTTGTTGGTACTTCTTTTATCTTTATTTCACCTACTTGTTTTAATGAATCAAGATCGTTTACTTTTATTGCTGTTTCAGATACTGTATATAAATTATTATCTATATATAATCCTCTTAAAAGTTTAGTAGTATTATTATAGTATGTATTTTTTTCCTTTTCATGAGTTATGATTCCTTTTAGCTTGAATCCATCTTGTATGTTTATATTATATACAAAATATCCCTCTGCTATATAAGGCTTATTATATTTTGAATAATTATTTACTAATGATGAATATGAATCTGAAGCATTTATTTCAAAATCGTCACTATAATTATTTACAGGTATTGCAATTAAAGACTTTTCTTTTGAGAATAATAGTGCTTTTGGATTTGTTAATATTGCTGATGTTGTTCTACTGTCTCCTATTACTATACTTGAAATTTGAATTGGTGTATTTACATTTGAAACATCAAATAGAGCCATTTTCATTCCTACAATTTTTGCTGTTGTAGAAATTACTCTTCCACTGTAATCTCTCCTTACAGTTTCTTTTGTCTCCATTCCAATTCCAATTATATGATTTTCATCATAAGGATGTAAATATGTACTATATCCAGGTATTTTTAATTCTCCAAGTACTTTTGGATTTGTTTCATCTGATAAGTCCATTACAAATAGTGGATCCATTGTCTTATATGTTACAAAATAAACTTTGTTTCCTATAAATCTTGATGAATACATTGTTTCTCCTTTTGCAACATAGTTAGATATTCCTATTTGTTTCAATTTCTCATCAAAGATTGCAACTCTTGAACCTTTATTATTGTATAAAGCAATTCTTAAATGATTATCTTTTTCATCTAATGAATATTGGTTTATGGTTTTTCCTTCTATTTTAGTTTTTGCACTGTATTTTACATTTCCATTTTTATATATATCAAATTTATATATTTCTGTCCAATATCCATTTTCTCCGTCAGTTTCATAATCAGCTAATCCAAATACTCCCTTTAATCCAAATATAGATTTTATACTTGGAATACAGCTGTCATATTTATATTTTTCATTCAACAAATATATAGCGTTTTCAGACACATAAGCATTTGATATATCCATTAGATATGAGTCAATCTTAATATCTGATCTCTCATTGTTTAAATCTACTACTGATATCAGCGTTTGTTTTCTTGTTTTCAAATCTTTTAAATATTTAATATTTTCAAGATTTAAACTTTTTTCCATACCATCTTCTGTATAGCTTATATCAATTTCATCATTGTCAGCTTTTTTTAGACTTCCTGTTGAAATTACATATAACACATTATCTATACATCTAGATGTATAATATGGTTCATTCATTGTATAGTTTTTAGTTAAAACTGGATTTTCTCTTGATGATATATCATAAATTTCAACTTTTGTATTCGCATTTCTATAATATGAATTTCCTGTTGTTTCTCCCTCAGATATTACAATTAACTTGTCTTTGTATAATATTAAGTCTTCAGGTATACTATTGTCTGCAATTGCAAATTTAGATACTATTGTTGGTTTTTTAGGATCTTTAACATCTGTTATTACAACATTTTCTTCTGATATTGAATAAATATAGTCTCCATCCGTTTTTACAATATCTGCTTCATCTACATTCTCAACTTGTATATTAGTAGTAGAATAGCTCTTTGTGCTTGAACTTGAACTACTTGATTCAGAATTTGATGTATTATTGCTTATAATGGTGTCAACTCCAGCATCTAGTATCCCGTCACTTTTTGCAATATCATCATAATAGTAATATTTGCTTGGATAATCAAGGATCGAAAATGGCATTGTAATAATACCAATCAAATTCTCTTTTAAGTTCTGATTAGTTTCTCCTTCATATATTTTTAGTAATTCTTTTTGTGATTTTATCGTTCTTAATTCTGTTTCTTTTTTATTTAAAGTTATAATTAAAATGGTTGATATAAGTATAATAACTACTAATAATATAGAAAAAATCTTTATCTTTTTCTTCATATTTATCCTCCTTTTATTTTATACCTATAGAATATATTAATTAATAAAATAAGTCAATTATTTTAAAAAGTTTTATGTCAATAATTTTAATTTATACCTTTTAAATTTTGCATAGCTCTTTACTTTATGTAAAGTATGTGATATAATAAATACAATAGTGTATGCTATTAATAACCGGGCTATAAGCCCAAAAGGAGTTTGCATGAAAAAAAATCAAAATCAAATAAGAACTCTGCTTAAAATAGCAGAAAAAATGAAGCGGTATCACCGCTTCAGAATAGTGCACCAGCACTATTCTCGATCTTTCGAGTGTAAGGTTGTGGCTGTTAAAAAGCAGCTTCCCTATGCTCCGCATAGGGAGCTGTTTGAATCGATTGTCCCTTATATTTCTAAGGGACAGATTCCCCCCATAATCTGGGGAGGATCCTCTTTTCAGTACAACCTTCTACGGAAGGTTGGAGATACATTCTATACTCACTTAAGTGAGTATAGTTGTTTTGAAAAATTCTGCTGCTACGGCGACGAAGCCTCAGAAGCAGAACTACTAGGCATTTTAAATCAAATTTATACCCTCGGGATAGTATTTATCCCGACAGGGAAATCCATTCGTGCCGTGATAACATAAATTTATCGCGCACTAAAGTTGTTTTCATTCCAATAGGATTGGAATGTCTTCTGAGAACTCCTTTTAGAGGGTAGCAAATTGCTACCCTCTTTTCTTGCCTCATTTAGTGACAGTTCCTAATTGTTCCATTTGTACAATAAAAAATTTAGTCCCCTTACAAATATAAAAAAGCCCTAGAAATAGGACTTTTTTTGTTGGTGCCTCGAACTGGAATCGAACCAGTGACACAGGGATTTTCAGTCCCTTGCTCTACCAACTGAGCTATCGAGGCGTTTAATAAAAAAAAATGGCGACCTGGAACGGGCTCGAACCGTCGACCTCTAGCGTGACAGGCTAGCGTTCTAACCAACTGAACTACCAGGCCGTAAATTATTTTCAAATTTACTTAATATTCAATTATGAAATGGTGGGCGCAATAGGGATCGAACCTATGACCCCCTGCTTGTAAGGCAGATGCTCTCCCAGCTGAGCTATGCGCCCATTTCTGCTGACTTGTTTAGTATACTAAATTAAATTATAATTGTCAATACATATTTTAAATTTTTTTTATTTTTTTAAAATAAATTTATAAACAGGACAGAAATTGTATAAATATTAACCATTTAATTATTTTCGATTCTGTCCTGTTTTTAGTGTTTTTACTATTTTTTTAGTATTTCTATTGCTTTTTGTAATTGATTATCATCTTTTTCTTCTAAGTTCAATTGTTTTTTTGCTTCATCTGATAATTCAACTTCTACATCTGGTGTAATTCCTATTTTATTAATTGCAGTATGATTTGGAGTATAATATTCGCTTACTGTAACTTTAAGTCCACTTCCATCTGACAACTTATTTAGTTCTTGAATTATACCCTTTCCATAAGTTTTAGTTCCAACTAAAGTTGCTTTATTATTATCTTTCAACGCTCCTGCCAAAATTTCTGAAGCACTTGCAGAATATTCATTTGTAAGTACTACTACTGGCATATTTATTATAGGGTTTTCTGTTGCTTTTGTAATATCTTCATTATTCTTTTTATCTTTTGTTATTAATAAAGTGCTACCTTTTTCTATCATTGTATTTGCTATTTCAAGTGATTTGTCTACTATTCCTCCGCCATTATTTCTTATATCAATTATAAGTTTGGTGATTCCTTTTTTCTCTAGTTCTTTATATTTAGTTTTGAATTCATTAGCACAATCTCCATCAAAGTCTGATATTGCAATATAGCCAATATTATCTTCTAACACTTTAGTTGTAATATGACTGATTACTACCTTTTTTCTAGTAATTTCAAATTCTTTTGTTTCTCCGTTTCTATATATTTCTAATTTTACTTTTGTTCCTTCTTCTCCCCTTATTTTGTTAGATGCCTCTTCTAGCTTGTCACCTGTATATTCTACATCATTTATTTTTGTAATAATATCTCCAGGTAATATTCCAGCTTTTTCTGCAGGTGAATTTTCTATTGGTTTTATAACCATGATAACATTTTCTTTTATGTTTTCTGTCATGTAAATTCCTATTCCAACAAAGTTACCATTCGTTTCTTCCATTATTTCTTTCATTTCTTCTTTAGTATAATATGTTGTATATGGATCTCCTAAAGCATTAACGTATCCTTTAAGTGCCCCATCAATTAATTCTTCATCATTTATTTCTCCAATATACTTATTTTCCAATTCAGTTCTAAATTGAGATAATGTGTATTCTAACCCTTCAAATGATGTGTTATTTCCTTTTCTTATTGCTAATACATTATTTCTTAGATATTGGTATGTTGCAAAAGCAGTTATTAAAGATGTTGTTATTATCACAATAATTATGAGCATTATCGTCTTATAAATTCTTTGTGCACTTTTACTTTCCATTTTATTAAATTCCTCTTTTCTTTTTTACTGTTATTATATTTATTAAAATTAAAAAATATTATTCATTATGGTTCTTTAACATAATTTAGTGGATCTACTGTTTTTCCATTTATTCTAACTTCAAAATGTAGGTGTGGGCCTGTTGAATTACCTGTAGAGCCTACTTCCATAATTATATCTCCTTGTTGAACAGTTTGTCCAAATTCCACTAATATCTTTTGTCCATGTCCATATAGTGTAGATATTCCATCTCCATGATTTATTATTACACAATTTCCATAAGACCCTAGCTCTCCTGCATAAGTAACCACACCTCCAAGTGCAGCAACAGCCGGAGCACCAAACCCAGCATTTCCTATATCTATTCCTATGTGAAAATTAGTAACTCCCTGAATAGGATGTTGCCTTGTTCCATAATCAGATGTGATTTTTGTTCCAGCTATTGCAACTGGCCAAATCATTAGGCCTCCTGTATACTGAATGTCATAGTCTCCATTTGCCATACTAATTTCTCTAATTCTTGTTTCTAACTGTATAGTTTCTGTTTTATATTTTGTAATTTTTTCGTTTAGCTTTTTTTCACTTTTTGATAGTTTGGCCATATAGCCTTCTTGTAATGTTTTAGTATTTTTGTTTATATTTTTGTTTTGCTCTACCTTTAATTTTAATGTTTTGATTTCATCTGTTTCTTTATCTAGTTTTTGTTTTGCAATTTCTATTGTATTTTTCTCTTCTTCAACAGTATTTATAAGCTGATTATCATACTCCATTACTTCTAACATTTTATAATATCTTGATAAAAATTCAGACAATGTTCTTGAAGAAAGTAAAACATCAAGATATGAAATTGACCCAGCTTCATATAGCGCTACTAGTCTTTCTCTTAATTGCTGTTCTTTTTTGTTATACTCTTCTGTAACAGCATTTAATTTTTCTGTGGTTTCTTTAGCTGACGTTTCTAGTTCATTTAATTTTTTTTCTAGTTCTGCATTTTCATTTTCATATTTTCTTATTTTATCGTCTAATTGCTGAATTTGAATAAGTATTCCTGATATTTCTGTTTGTAAATATTCAAGTTTAACGTTTGCTTCATCAAGTTTATCTTTTATCTCACTTCTTTGATTATTCAAATCATTAATATCATCTGTGTCTGTATTTATTTCTTTTTCTTGCTCTTCTTGATTTTGAATATTTGTTTCATTACTTGCAATCGAATAAATAGATAAATTAAATATAAACACAAAAATAAGGAGAATACTTATAAATTTATTTAACTTCATCTTGCATTCTCCTTTCTTTTCTTATTTTTAAATTTTACCAGTGACAATAGTCAAGAGGATTAACCTCACTGCCATAGTATTGACTTGTTCTAACCTCAAAATGTAAGTGTGGTCCAGATCCGATTCCAGTGCTTCCACTTTTTGCTATTTTAGTACCTGTTGATACAGTTTTTCCTCTTGAAACCAATATTACACTTAAATGTTGATATAAAGTATATAAATTGTCTGCATGTTTTATTATTATAAAATATCCTCTTGCACTATTATATCCTGTAGAAATTACAATACCATTTCCTGCTGACAATACTGGTGTTCCTGTAGGTACACCTATATCTATTGCTCTGTGATCTGATGTTGCTCCTGCAACTGGTGCAACTCTTCCTCCAAAATATGATGTAATCCAGTTATAACCTGGTGATGATTTTGAAAGTGGCCAGCTCAATGTTCCAGCAAACTTTCCTGTATATGAGCCATTATAATCATTTGCTGATTTTGCAAGTTCTTCTTCTAATTTTTGAATTTCGTTATTATAGTTGTTAATTTGAGTTTGTAATTTTTTCTGTTCTGAAGTTAATGTTTCAGCTTTTGCTTCTTTTTTTGCTTTAGTTGTTTTTATTTGAGTTTGTTTATTTTGTACTTCCTTTTTGCTTTCATTTAATTCTTTTTTTTGTTTTTCAAGTTCATTTTTAGCATTTTCAACTTCATTTTTCTGAGCTTCAACCTTGTCCATTTGCTCACTATCTGCCTCTGTTAATTGTTGGACTTTTGAGCTCATAGAAATATAGTCCCATATATTTTCTGAAGCAAGTAAAACATCTAAAAATGTTATTCTTCCTTGTTCATATATTGCAACTAGTCTTTCTTCTAGTAATTTTTGTTTTTCTTCATAATCTTTTTGTAATGCTTCAATTTCTTTGTTTTTTTCTTTTATGTTCTTTTCCATTTTGTTTATCTTATTATTTAAGCTTTTTATGTCTGCCTCATACTCTGCAATTTGATCCTCAAGTTCCTCAATTTCATTTAAAACAGTTTCTTTTTCTGCTGTAACTGCTTTCTTGTTTTTAGTTGCTTCACTTAGCTTGTCCTTTGCATCGTTTAAATCAGATTGTGTTGTTGCAAATACTGTAAATATCATTGACTGCAGTAGTATTACCACTAATAATATAGATATAATTTTTCTTTTCATATTTATTTTCTCCTTTATACCTCTAAATATTTTTTCATTGAAATTGCACTACCTAAAGCTCCAACTCCAAGTCCTAATACTAAGTATACAGTTAATAAAGTCTTAAATAATTCCTGGAATGTTAATAATGGTATATTTATCATTCCATTTATCAATGATTGTTGTATTTGTGCTATTACTGCGTTATATATAACTGATAATATTAATAATGAAATTAATACTGATATTAATCCTATTAACATACCCTCTACCATAAAAGGCCATCTAATAAAACTGTTTGTCGCTCCAACATATTTCATAATTGATATTTCTTTTCTTCTAGCATGTACAGTTAACTTTATGGTATTTGTTATTATAAATATAGAAATTAATACTAGAATAATTAAAATTACAGTTGTTATTATGTTTATTCCATCTGCTATTTTTATTAAAGCATTAATTGTATCTGTTCTAACTTCTATATTTGATACTACTTCAGTGCTATCTGCTATTTCTGTTTTAACTTCCTCAGCTTTTGTTAAGTCTGTTAGTGTAACAACAAAAGATGCTTTAAATGGATTGTTTTCTCCATCATAAGTAGCCCATAAGAACTTTTTATCTTTAAACATTTTTTTCATTTCTTCTAATGCTTGTTCTTTTGATTTTTCTTCTATTGTATTTACATAAGGAATACTTCTTATTTTATTCTTTAATTCTGTTCTTTGTTCTTCTGTTGCTTCATCATAAATAAAAACTTCCATTCCTTGTTGTTCTTCAATTGTTTTAGTAATATGATTTACATTTTGACCTACCGCAAAGAAAAGTCCAAATATAAACATTGTTGCACACATTATAACTAATGATGCTATTGTAGATTTTTTATTTTTAAATACATTTCTAAAACCTTCACCTAATAAATATCCAAAAATACTATATCTCACTACTATATCCACCCCTCTTATCATCTCTTATAATGTTGCCTTCTTCTATTTGTATAACTCTTTTTTTCATTTTGTCTACAATATCTCTTGCATGTGTTGCAACAACAACTGTTGTTCCTCTTTTATTAATGTCTTCTAAAAGTGCCATAATATCCCATGCAGTTTCAGGGTCTAGATTTCCAGTAGGTTCATCTGCAATTAGCATAGATGGGTTATTTACTAAAGCTCTCGCTAAAGCAACTCTTTGTTGTTCTCCTCCTGATAGTTCATTTGGATACATTTTAGCTTTATTACTTAATCCTACTAAAGATAGTATCATTGGTACTTGTCTTCTAATATGTTTTGGTGTTGCTCTTACAATATACATTGCATAAGCTACATTATCATATACTGTTCTATCTGGTAAAAGTCTGAAGTCTTGGAACACAACTCCCATGCTTCTTCTTAAAAATGGAATTCTTTTTGGTTTTAAAAATGTTGTATCTTTTCCATTTATAATAATATTTCCTTTAGTTGGTTCCTCTTCTTTTAATATCAATTTAATTAAAGTAGATTTTCCTGATCCAGAGCTTCCTACTAAAAATGCAAATTCTCCTTTTTCAATCACAAAATTAGCATTGTGTACTGCCTCTGTTCCTGTATTGTATGTTTTGCTGACATTTCTAAATTCTATCATTTGAATAACTCCTAACTAAGATTAGACATCTTCTTTCATACTCTCCTTTATCATAACAATAAAAGCTATTATTTGCAATAGTTTTTTCTGGAAAAAAGCAGAATAATTTTGCCTTAAACATGCAACTATTCTGCTTTTCTTATCATTTCTTGTTTTTATTAAAATTTACAAAAAATTCACAATTATTCTTTAACTTTTTCAATAATGGCTTGACTATCTAATTTAAAGTACTTTAATAATTGTTCTGCTTTACCAGACTTTCCAAACTTGTCATTCATTCCCATTCTTATTACTTTTGTTGGATATTCTTCTGATAAAACTTCACAAATAGCTGTGCCTAACCCACCTATTATACTATGATCTTCAATAGTAATTATTTTTTTAGTTTCTTTTGCACATTTTACTATCATTTCTCTGTCAATTGGTTTTATTGTATGTACATCAACTACACGAATATTTATATTTTCTTTTTCAAGTTCTTCCTTAGCTTTTAATGTTTCTGCAACTTCAACGCCTGTTGCAAATATAGTTGCATCTGTACCATCACCAATTTGAACCATTTTACCTATTTCAAATTTTTGATTTTCATCATATATAATAGGTGTAGCAACTCTTGCTAATCTTATATATACTGGCCCATCAAACTTTGCCATTTCTTTTATTGCCCATTTTGTTTGAGTATCATCTGAAGGACATAAGACTGTCATGTTTGGAATACTTCTCATCAAACTTAAATCTTCAAGCATTTGATGTGTTGCGCCATCTTCCCCAACAGTAACTCCTGCATGTGTTCCACATATTTTTACATTAAGTTTTGGATATGCAACACTATTTCTAATTTGATCATAAGCTCTACCTGCTGCAAACATTGCAAATGTACTTGCAAAAGGAATTTTTCCAGTTGTAGCTAAACCTGCAGATATTCCTATCAAATTCTGTTCTGCTATTCCTACATTTATAAATCTATCTGGAAACTCTTTTTCAAAAAGACTGGTTTTAGTTGCGCCAGCCAAATCTGCTGTTAAGACAATCACATCTTTATTTTCTTTTCCTAACTCTACTAAAGCTTTTCCAAAGCTCTCACGAGTAGCAATTTTATTATCTAAATCCATATTCATATATCTCCTTTATATAGAATTTAATTTTTAATTTAAAATAGAATTAGTATATTGCAAGGCGATGTGTATTAAAAAGGCAAAGGCGCAACCTATTGGTTGTAACTGCGTTTTTAATGCACATCAACGAAGCAAGATGCTGATTATATTTCAAATTAACCTATAATATGTTGAAGTTTAAGCTCATTAATAGCCTGCTCATATTGTTCTTGATTTGGAGCTTTTCCATGCCATTCTGCCTTTCCTTCCATAAAAGAAACTCCTTTACCTTTAATTGTGTGAGCTATTATAACACTTGGCATTTCTTTTTGATGTTTTGCAATGTTAAATGCATTTATTAAAGCATCTATATCATGTCCATTTACTTCAATAACATTAAACCCAAAACTTTCAAATTTTTCTTTTATATCTATTAGACCTGCTACTTCTTCAACGTTTCCATCTATTTGTAAAGTATTATAGTCTACAATCGCACATAAATTATCTAGCTTGTTTTTACTTGCAGACATTGCAGCTTCCCATACTTGTCCTTCCTCAATTTCTCCATCTCCAAGTAAGCAATATACTCTATATCCTTCATGTTCTATTTTTGAGCTTATAGCCATACCAACTGCTACAGAAAGTCCTTGTCCTAATGAACCTGTTGACATGTCAACTCCTGGTATTTTTTTCATGTCAGGATGACCTTGTAAATTGCTTTCTACTTTTCTGAATCCTTTTAACAACTCCTTATCAAAGTATCCCTTTCTTGCTAGTGTTGCATAAAGTGCTGGTGCACAATGCCCTTTTGATAACACAAACCTATCTCTTTCTTTTGCCTTTGGGTTTTCAGGATCTATATTCATTTGATTAAAATATAGAACTGCCAAAATATCAGCACACGATAATGAGCCTCCCGGATGTCCTGAAGAAGCATTATATATTTGTTCAATAATTTCTATTCTAATGTCATTTGCAATATTTGCTAATCCTTCCACTTTTGTAATTTTCATTATATTTTCTCCCTTCAAAATAATAATTTTTTATTACAAGGCTATTATATATTTAAAAAAAGTTTTAATCAACCAATTCACAAAAAATACACAATCCTATCAATAAAAAACCAGTTTGATTTATACAAACTGGTTTATTTTTTATTTTGTTCCAAATATTCTGTCTCCTGCATCTCCTAATCCAGGCACAATATATTTATTTTCATTTAAATGGTCATCAATATGTGCACAATATATTTGCACGTCTGGATGTTCTTTTTGAACTCTTTCTAATCCTTCTGGTGCTGCAATTATGCATAAGAACTTCATTTTTTTAACACCTTTACTTTTTAATAGCTCTATTGCATCAACTGCTGAGCCTCCTGTTGCAAGCATTGGGTCTAATATAATTACTTCTTTATCTTCAATATGTTTTGGAACTTTAAAGAAATAATTTACTGGTTCAAAAGTTTCTTCGTCTCTATACATTCCAATATGACCAATTTTAGCATTTGGTATTACTCTTGTTATTCCTTCTAGCATTCCCATTCCAGCTCTTAGAATTGGAACAAATGCATATTTGTCCTCATTTAGTTTTCCTGTTTTTAATTTAGTAATTGGTGTTTCAATCTCAACTTCTTCTAGTTCCGCTTCTTCCATAGCTTCATAACATAAGAACATTGCTACTTCACTAGTTAATTCTCTAAATTCTTTTGTTCCTGTTTTTTTATCCCTTAATATTGCTAATTTATGTTCTATTAGCGGATGTTTTAATTCTTTTGCTTGCATAAAATCTACCTTCTTTCCTTATTATACTTTTATTGTTTCTTTTTCTTTTTTTGCATCTGCTGATTCTATTTTCTTTTTTTCTTCTTTATTATTTGGTATACAAAGATTTAACAATATTCCAACTACCGCTGCCAAGCTCATTCCTGAAATTGTAATTGAAAAGTCTCCATTTACAATTGATATTGCAGCTCCTCCTAGTCCTAATACTAGCATTGTTGATGCAACTACTACATTTTTAGGATCTTCAAAGTCCATTTGTTTTTGAACAAGAACTTTTAAACCATTTACTGATATAAATCCATATAAAAGTAATGATACTCCTCCTAATACTGGTTGTGGTATGCTTGAAACTACTGCTGTAAATTTTCCTAGAAAGCCTAAGCATATTGCAATAATTGCTGCTAGCCCAATTACCCAAACAGATGCAATTTTAGTCATTCCAACAACAGATGTATTTTCTCCGTAAGTAGTATTAGCTGGTCCACCTAGTGCTCCTGCCACAAATGTTGCTATACCATCCCCAAGTAAAGTCTTATCTAATCCAGGATTTTTTAATAAATCTTTATTTATAATTGTACTTAATGCTGTGTGATCTCCAATATGCTCTGCCATTGTTACTAATGCAATTGGTGCAATTGTTAATATTGTTCCAAAGTTTAAAGCATAATCTTTAAATGGTAATACAAAATTAGGTAAACTAAAGAAATCTGCTTCTGCCACTTGTGTAAAGTCTACTAGTCCTAAACATATTGATAATACATATCCACTTACAATTCCGACTAAAAATGGAATTATTTTCAAAAATCCTTTTGCTTTTGTCATTACAATTGCTGTTACTAAAAATGATACAGTTGCTATTAATACGCCTTTCCATTCAAATGTTGTTCCTGATGATAATCCTATTTGCGTTATAGCACTTGGGGCTAACCCTAACCCTATAATCATAATCATAGGTCCAATAACAATAGGTGGCAACAATTTATCAAGCCATCCTTTTCCTGTAAAGTGTATAATTGTTGCTACTATTACATAAATTAATCCAACTGCCATAATTCCTGTCATTGTTCCAGATATTCCACCTTTTAAAAATGCTGCTGCCATTGGAGTAATAAATGCAAAAGAACTTCCTAAATATACTGGTGATTTTCCTTTTGTGCATAATATGTAAATTAATGTTCCTATTCCTGATGTAACAAGTGCAACTGGTATTGTAAGTACTGTTTCTCCTGCTGCTGAATTAACTAATATTGGTACCAAAATTGTTGCTCCAAACATTGCAAAAACATGTTGAATTGCCAATATAATCCATTTGCCAATCGATGGCTTTTCATTTACGTCTAAAATCATTTTGCTTTCATTCATAAAAAATCCTCCTTCTAATTTTAGGTACAAAAAAAACACTAATAAATAATTTTAGTGTTTTTTAATTTTTAAAAAATATATATTAGAAAAAATAGAAATTGTAAAAACAGCAATTGCTTGAATTGCTTGCTTTGTTTTAGATAATTTCATTTTATTTTCTAAAAAATTTGTCATTTTTTGTACCTCTTTCGAAAGATGTTACTACACTTTCAAAAAAATTGCAATAGTTTTTTTATAATTATATGTTAAAATATATAATTAATGTTCCTGCTATAGAAAATAAAAATCCAAATATTTTTAACCCTGCTGATCCTTCATTTTGATCTCCAAATCCAAATATTTTTTTAGTTATTATTCTTGCATCAAAAACGCACATTACTCCAATTGTTGCTATAATTAATCCAATCATTATTAAAATAATCTTTTCCATATTTATTTTATTCCTTCCACAAGCCTAAAAAAGTTTTAGCTATTTTTAAAAGAATTCTACAGTATATTTGCACTCAAATAATGTATTTGGTTTCAATGAAATAATATCTTGCTTTTGTGTGAATACTCCTGTACTTTTTACATTATCTGCTGTTGAATACCATGGTTCTATACATATAAAAGGTGCATTTGGTTTTGACCAGATTGCCAAATAAGGAAAACCTGTAAAATCCATAGTAAGTAATGTTTTTCCACTTGCTTTATTTTTCAAACTAATTTTATTTGATGTAATTCCTTTCATGATTAGTGCATCATTGTCAAAAGTATGTAAATCTATTAAAATTTTTCTTTTATCAACTATTCTATCTTTTGCATAGTCTATTCCAACTAATCCATCTACTAAATATAAAAAATGAATTTTTTCTTCATCCTCTTCAAATTCTAGGTAATAATTGCCTTTTCTTAATTCTTGTATATCTATTTTAAATGCTGGATGTCCACCTATTCCAAATGGTAAATTAATTAGTCCTGTATTTACTACTCTATATATTGTAGTAAGTTTATTTTCCTCAGTACGATATGTATTATATAACTCAAATTCATAAGGGTATCTTGTTAATGTATATTTATTACTCTTTAAAACATAAGAATGAAAGTGATCCAATTTAGTTATTGGTTCAAAGTCTAAATCTCTTGCAAATCCATGTTGCATTAGTTCATACGTTCTTCCCCCTATCAATGTTTGATTTTTCTTTAGTTTGCCTACTATAGGGAATAATACTGGTGAATGTCTTTTCCAATATATTTTGCCATTTTCATCCATGCATTGTTCACCTTGATGTATTTTTTCTTCGCCGTTTACTTTAAAGCTTATTAATTCCCCACCTTTTTTTGATGTTAACATTTGATTGTACATAGGCTACTCCTTTCTTGATTTATACAGTATATATAATATTGCTTTTTTATGTAAATGTCAATATTTTAGGCTTAATTACAAGGAAACACTTTGTTTTAATTTATTGTCTACAATTTTTCTTAATCTTTCATTTTTTTGTTGTGTTAATCCCTTATCTTCACTTTCAATTTTTAAAGCTACACTTTGTACAGATTTTAACATTGGCATATCAACAAATAAATTTGCTATTTTAAATTCTGGAATTCCATGTTGCTTTGTTCCAAAAAATTCTCCTGTTCCTCTTAGTTCTAAGTCTTTTTCTGCAATAACAAATCCATCATTTGTTTCTTGCATTGTTTTCATTCTTTCTTTTCCTACTTGTGAACATTTGCTATTATATTTTAGCACACAATATGATTGATATTGTCCTCTTCCTACTCTTCCTCTTAGTTGATGAAGTTGTGCTAACCCAAATCTATCTGCATTTTCTACTACCATAATATTGGCATTTGGTACATTTACTCCAACTTCTATTACTGTAGTAGATACTAATATATCTATTTCTCCTTCTTTAAATTTTTTCATTATTTCATCTTTTTCTTTTGGTTTCATTTTTCCATACACACATTCTACTCTGTATTCTGGAAAAATTTGCTCTTTATATATTTTAGTCCATTCTTTTACAGCTCTTAACTCTTTTGTATTTTCATCTTCCTCCTCTTTTTCTTCAACTAATGGACAAACAACATATATTTGCCTTCCTTCATCAATATTCTTTTTTATAAATTTGTTTATTCTTTCTTCCATTTGCTTTGTCACAGCATAGGTTTCTATTTTCTTTCTGTTTGGTGGAAGCTCATCAATTATTGATATATCCAAATCTCCATATAATATTAATGCTAATGTTCTTGGAATTGGAGTTGCTGTCATTACTAATATATCCGGATTATTTCCTTTTGCTGCAATTGCAGTTCTTTGTTTTACTCCAAATCTATGTTGCTCATCTGTTACTACTAAACCTAAATTTTTAAATGTAACATTTTCTGTTATTAAGGCATGTGTACCAATTAGCACATTAATTTCTCCATTTTGTAGTCTTTCTAATATATCTTTTTTGTTTTTTGCTGTTGTTGCGCCTAATAAAAGTTCGCATTTTATTCCTAAAGGAGCTAATATTTTACTAAATTCCTCCATGTGCTGTGTTGCAAGTATTGCTGTTGGTGCCATTATTGCTACTTGATAGCCTGATTTTACTGCCTTATATGCAGATATAATACTTACAACTGTTTTACCAGAGCCTACATCTCCTTGAAGTAATCTATTCATAGTCTTTTCTGATTCCATGTCTGAATCAATTTCAGCTAATACTCTAAGTTGCGCTTTTGTCAGTTTAAATGGCAATGTATTTATTACATCTGACATTTTTGCATTTTTGTCAAATACAATTCCTTTACTTTTCTCACTACTTCCCTTCAATTCTAATAATGCAAGTTGCATTGTTAGGAGTTCTTCAAATACTAATCGTTTTCTTGCTTGCATTCTATGCTCTGCATCTGTTGGAAAATGTATTTGTTCTAAACTATTTTGTAAATCTAACAAATTATATTCTTTTAAAAGGTAATCAGGTAAAGTTTCTTCTAGCTTTCCTTTTGTCATATTTAACGCATTTTCTATTGCTTGCCTTATAGCTGTTTGTGACAATTTGTATGTAGTTGGATATACCGGCATTATTTTTCCTGTGTTTTTTGATGAGTCAATTTTGTCAAATACAGGATTTCTCATTTCAAAGTGATTAAATTCATTTATTGCTTTTCCAAAGAATTTATATGTTTCTCCTTTTTTTATATGCTGTTTAATATATGTTTGATTAAACCATGTTATTGTACATCTACCTGTATTATCTTCAACTATAGTTTTTAATACTGTCATATTTTTACGAATTCTATTTATATTTACTTCTGATACTACTTTTGCTTCAATTGTAACTTCTTCTCCATTGATTAAGTCTGCTATGCTTTTGGTTTTACTTCTGTCTTCATAATCTCTTGGAAAATATGTAAGTAAATCTTCTAATGTAAATATATTTAAATTGTTTAGTAATGATACTTTAGCTGGTCCTACACTTTTTACATATTGTACACTTTGTTTTAAATCGATCATTTTTTACCTCTTTCTACACAATATTTTATCAAAGCTAGACTCCAAAATCAATTATTTTTATTTCTATTATTTTTGCCATATAATTCAGTCAGTCATAAAATTTAACACACAAAATATTGTTATTTTTTATTATTTATTGTATAATATATGTTGTATTTCATTTGGGGATGTATTTGGTTTCGACAGTATCCTAGAAGTATTGATAGCGAGTAGTGGATTCTCACTTGGCCACTTTAATAATGTGAGAAATTAAAAATAAACGCTGATAATAGAGAATTAGCATACGCTGCCTAATTAAAGGCGCGTCATCTTACTTTATGTGCCCACGCTTAAAGATTAAGGTGTCAAATTAGTGGGAAACAAAATTATTTTTAGTTATGGAAATAATGGGTATTTTTAAATAACTACCTTTTTAGTAAATTTGTTTGTTGTGTTATTATTTAGGGAATCTTTACAATAAACTGCACTCGGAGAAGTTGGTATGGAAAGAATATTGGACAGGAGTTCGACTCTCCTCATCTCCACCAATTAATAAAAAGCCTCTCAATTATGAGAGGTTTTTTATTTTTTTTATTAAAAGCCTTGCGTATTATTTTATTTTATGCTAATATTATAGGGTATTAAATATTTAGGGGTATAGTGTTAATGGTAGCACATCGGTCTCCAAAACCGCCTGTGAGGGTTCGAATCCTTCTACCCCTGCCATAAAAAGAAGTTAATTATAATTAACTTCTTTCCTTTTTTCTTGATATTTTGTTTTTATTACTGTATAATAATTACACTTAAAGGTGGGAGGAAAAATGGAAAAATTAAAAAAAATATTAAATAGAGAAGTTATTTTTTATACTATATTTGGTGTATTAACTACAGTCGTAAATATTACCGTATCTTATATTCTAAAAGCATTCTTTCATGTAGAGACAAATATTGCAAGTACAATTGGAATTATTGCTTGTATTATTTTTGCATATTTTACAAATCGTAAATGGGTCTTTGAATCTCATGCAAATACAGCTAAAGAAAAATGGATTGAATTTTTTAAATTCATTTTAGGAAGAGCTTTTACAATGGTTGTTGAAATTGTAGGTGTATTCTTATTAAATGACGTATTTCATGCATTTTATAACTTTGGAGATAACACAGGCTTTTTAATAAATAAATGTGTTATTACTGTAATTGTTATTATTTTAAATTTCTTTATTAGTAAATTTTTTGCTTTTAAAAAATAATATATAACATTTAATTTTTATTATTTAATAAATTGGGGGCTACTAGAATTGGAGGTATCTATGTCTAGTAGTTTTTTTAAACCGTTTTATTATTTATTTACTTTTATTTTTATACTCATATTATTTATTTCTTGCTTTTTTAGCTCCAAAATACTTCGGTTTAGAATTTTACCCTTTTAATGAAAATGAACAATATGTATGGCCATCTCCTGGCTATACTTATATAACATCATATTTTGGTTATAGAGGTTTACCAACTGCTGGAGCAACTTCATATCATGCAGGAATCGACATTGGTGCTCCAGAAGGTAGTAAATTTATTGCTATATGCGATGGAACAATTACTTTTGCTGACTTTCTAGGCGGAGGTGGCTATACTATTACTTTAACAAATGAAAATATGAAAATTACTTATTGTCACGTTTCACCTAATTATATTGTTAAAGTTGGGGACTATGTTCTAAAAGGTCAAGTTATTGGCAATGTAGGTCCTAAAAATGTTTATGGAGTTAAACGGAAATCAATATAAAGATGAAAATGGCAATCCAACAAATGGAGCTACTACAGGTCCTCATCTTCATTTAGGGATTAGGATAAATGACAAATACATTGATCCTTTAAGTTTGTTTGAATACTAAAAAAACTTCACAAATATGGCACATACTAATGTTATAAAAAAATAAGCCCTTAGGCTTATTTTTTACATATCTTCATCATTATTGTCTTCATCATGTTCACTGTCATGACCCTCTTCACATCCGTCACAACCTGAACAACACCCACCGCATTCTTCTTCATTCCAGTCTAACTCAATTATATTATGGCATTCTGGACATTCAATTTCTGTATTTTCTTCGCTATTTATATCTGCTACAAATTCATTATTGCAATATGGACATGAAATTTCAAATTCATAAGGTTCATCATCCTCATATATATCATTTTCAATTCCATCAACTGCTTTTTTTACTATTTCAATTCTATCTTCTATTACTTTTTGTTTTTCTTCAACTTCTTTTACTCTTATATCTGTTAAAAATGTTAATCTATCTATAACATCCATAAACATCATAGACAATTCTTGAAATTTATTTAAAACAAAAGCTTTTTCTTCTTTATCTTGAAAATGATTATCTAATTCTGCTAATATTGATTGATAATGATTTTTTAAATCTGACATTGGTTTTATCCTTTCAAACTATACTCTTTCCATATATTCACCAGTTCTAGTATCTATACGGATAACATCTCCAATATTTATAAACATTGGAACTGAAATTTCATAACCGTTTTCTAGTGTTGCTGGTTTTCCAGAAGTTGTAGTTGTATTTCCTGCAAATCCTGGTTCTGTATATGTAACTTCTAATTCAACAAACATTGGTGGCTCAACTGAAAATACATTTCCTTTATAAGATAATATTTTTACATTCATATTTTCCTTTAGGAATTTTAAGCTGTCTCCAAGTTGTTCTTTATTTAATGGTAATTGCTCATAAGTTTCATTATCCATGAAATAATATATATCACTATCATTATATAAATATTGCATTTCTCTTTTTTCTATTTGAGCTGCTGCATATTTATCTGATGGATTAAATGTTTTTTCAATAACTGCTCCTGAAATTACATTTTTTAATTTTGTTCTAACAAATGCTGATCCCTTTCCTGGTTTTACATGTTGGAACTCTACTACTTTAAATACATTTCCATCCATTTCAAATGTTGTTCCATTTCTAAAATCTCCTGCCATATATACATCTGCCATGTTCAATTTCCCCTTTCAAAATTCATTTATTTTTATTACTTATTAATTTTTTTCAAAGCCTTTATATTATACACCTTATTTGCCTTAAAATCAAGCTTTTTATTTTGCTTTATCTACTATAATATAATTTTTATCAGATTTCGTTAAATTTATGCAACCAGATTTTGTAATTAAAGTAGTATCTTCAATTCTTACTCCAAATTCTCCAGGAATATATATTCCTGGCTCATTTGTAACTACCATATTTTCTTTAAATGTATTATCATTTTTATAACTCACAATTGGTGCTTCATGTATATCCAGTCCAACACCATGTCCTAGTGCATGTACTAAACTATATCCATTTAATTTAAAATCATTTTCTACATTTCTTGCTAATATCCTGATATTTGCTCCATCCTTCATGTCTTTTTCTGTTTGTAATTGATTTTTTAGCACTAGATTATATATTCCTCTTATTTTTCCAGGAACAAACCCAGCAAATACAGTTCTTGTCATATCTGAACAGTATCCTTTATATTTACATCCAAAATCTATTGTAATTGGATCTCCTAAATCAATTTTTCTTTCTGTAGTTTTCGCATGAGGTTTAGATGAATTTGGTCCTGAAGCTACAATCGTTTCAAAAGCTAAACTTTCTGCTCCGTTCTCAGTAAAAAATTTTTCTATTTCAAGTGCTATTTGTTTTTCCGTCATTCCAACTTTTATATATTCTACTAAATGTTCAAAACACTTATCTGTAATTTCGCATGCTTTTTTTAGTAATTCTATTTCGTTATTATCTTTTATAAATCTTTGCTTTTCAATTATATTTTCTGTTTCTTCTAAATGATTTGCTTTATATTTGTGCATGTAATTTTTATATGTTGCATAAGTAACATAATTTTCTTCAAATCCAACATTTTCACAGAATGAAAAAAAGTTTTCATAGTCATATTCACTAATATCAGTGTAATTATATACTATAATTTCGTCGTCTATTGTAATAGTTGACTGTACTTCTTCAATATATCTTGCATCTGTAATATAATAATTTTCTTTACGTGTTATGAGCAATACTCCCTCAGCGCTAATACCTGTTAAGTATCTAATATTGACTGGATTAGATACAATCATCCCTTGTATATCTAATCCTCGAAGTTGTTCTCTTAGACATTTTATTTTTTCATTCATAAAATCACCCACTATTTACCTTATTTTATTTTGCAAGTCCTAAAGTAAATATTTTCCACACTATATTCTGTAATATATCCGCTGGTACAAATATAGCAATTAAGGTGCTAGCAACAATAAATGGTCCAAATGGAATGTATTCATTAGCTCCTTTTTTCTTGCTTATAAGTATTGCAATACTTATAATTGCAGCTAGTAGAAATGATAAAACAGCAACAATAATAATATTGTCTCTTCCTAAGAATAATCCTAATGCTCCCATTAGTTTTACATCTCCAAATCCCATTGCTTCTTTTCCAGCAATAAATCCTCCTATTACAGTAATAAGTAAAAATATTCCTCCACCTATTATCATTCCTAATAGGTTGTTTGTAAGTACATTAAGACCTAATCCTGTATTTGAAATGACCTCAATAAATGTAAAAGCTAATCCAGTTTCAAATAAACTAAGTGTTAGCCTATTTGGAATAATTCGAAGTTTTAAATCAATACAAAATGCTATTAATAGCATTGGTACAAGTAGTGCATATTTGAATAAATCTATACTTACTCCAAAAAAATATACTAGTCCAACAAACATAATAGCTGTTATACTCATTAATATATAGTTTGGTTTAAGTATTTTTTTATATTCTATAAAAAAATCTTTTGAGAAAACTTTTTTATATTCTGGCATACGTTTATTGCACCAATCTATAAATTGACCTGATATAAATCCTATTATTCCAAATATTACATAAATTAATATGTGTGTATCATTGATGTACATTTTTTTCTCCTTTGTTTTTCTTTAAATATCTTTGTATAATCTTATTTTCAATTGGTCTTTTGAATTTTGTAATCCAAATATCTTTTTCATTAATTGGCTTGACCAATATTGGAAACATTTTTGCTCTATTGGCTCCTATTACATCTGTAAATATTTGATCTCCCACAACTGCTATTGCTTCATTTGTTAGATTCATTATTTTTTTTGCTTTATTTAATCCTTTTATACATGGTTTTTTAGCAAAAAATATATATGGAACCTCTATCTTTTTTGCTGTATTTTCAACTTTTTCTTTATGATTAGAATTAGAAACAATACACAATTTTATGCCATTTTCTTTCATGTTATATGCCCATTCCTTTATGCCTTCTGGCATGTTTTTGTCAAAATCTATTAAAGTATTGTCTACATCTAATATAAGTCCTTTTATGTTATTCTGCTCTAACATTTGAATTGTTATTTGTTTTACACTTTCTAAATATAATCTAGGATATAACAGCATCTTGCCTCCAAAAATAAGCTATTTTTCTTTTTTAATATTATCAGTATGCTTAAGATTTGTCAAGGAGAACTTTTCACGATTTTTTGTTATGATTTCCTTTTAAATTCTTGACTAAAAAGATAAGTTGTGATAGCCTATATTAGAAGTAATATTTAAGGAAGGATGATATACAAATGACAGATATAGAAAAAAAATTCATATTTACAGTAATTGGCTTTTTAATTTTAATTATGATTGTTGTTTTAAGTATAAAAAGTTCTAATAAAAATAAATTAGAACAACAAAAAGCTAGTGAAAATAATACTCAACTTGAAGATTATGTTACTTCTTTTGAAAAAATAGGAAGTGATGTTAAAGTAAATAATAATGAAGATTTAGCAAAAACTAAAACATATAACAATGTTGAAATGTCTAATATTAAATTTACTTCTCAAAACGGAAATAGTGTATTAGTAGCAGATGTTAAAAATATTGGAGAAATAAAACACGAAAAAGAAATAATTACTTTAAGTATTATTGGTAGCGATGATACTGAAATAGCAACTCTTGATACAATTTTAACTGATTTAGAACCTGGTGAAACAAAACAACTTACTGTTTTAGCAACCGCAGATATAGTAAATGCTAAGAATTTTATAATTAAAGAAAAATAAAAAAAGTATGCCAATACAAAAATATTGGCATACTTTTTTATTTGCAAAATCTATGATTACCTATTGTTATTGTCATTGGCCTAGACCAAATCCATTTATTTGTAGCGGTATTTGGATTAAAATAGTATATTGCACCATAACTAGGGTCCCATCCATTCAAAGCATCTTGAGCAGCTTTTTTTGAAGTCGAATCTGGAGACATATTTATTTGCCCATCTGACACAACATCAAAAGCTCCTTTCTGATAAATAACACCTGCTATCGTATTTGGAAACGAACTACTTTTTACACGGTTTAAAACTACTGCTGCAACAGCAACTTGCCCTGAATATGGTTCGCCTCTTGCTTCTCCATGAACCAATCTAGCCAATAAATCTAAATTACTTGAATAACTTGAACTAGAATTACTATTCGAAGAATTGTATATTCCCATAGCTTTTAAAGTCTTTTTCCCTGCTATTCCGTCTACAGTTAATCCATTTTTTGATTGAAACCATCTTACTGCTTTTTGTGTCTGTGTTCCATATATTCCGTCTATACTTCCGCTATAATATCCCCATCTTTTTAACTTTGTTTGTATTTGTGTTACTTCGCTTCCTCTTGAGCCATATTTTGATAATGCTTCTACTTTATCGTTTCTAAAAAATACATTATATGAAACAAATACTGAAAAAGCCATCACAATTATAATCATTGATATTATTGTTTTTTTATTTTTTAACATAAAAATACACCTACTTTGGTAAAATTAATTATTTTTATTTTAACCAAATTAGGTGTTTATATACATTAATTTAGAATATTCCTACAATGTTTCCATTTTCATCTAAATCTATACTCTCTGCTGATGGAACCTTAGGTAACCCTGGCATTGTCATTATTTTTCCTGTTAATACTACTATGAATTCAGCTCCTGCTCGTAAAACAACATCTTGTACATGTATATTAAAAGGTTCTTTGCATTCCAAATTTTTCGGATCATCAGAAAAAGAATATTGAGTCTTTGCAATACATACAGGCATATTTTCATATCCCATTTTTTTAATTTCTTCAATATGTTGTTTAGCTTTATCTGTAAATTCTACATCTTCTGCTCCATATATTTTTTGTGCTACTGCCTTAATCTTGCTTTCTATTGATTCACTTAGCTCATAAGCAAATTTAAAGTTTGTAGGCTCTTGTGCTAAATCGACTATTTTTTGTGCTAAGTCTTCTGCTCCTTCTCCACCTTTTTCCCAGCTTTCAACTAAGCTCAAATTTATTCCTTTTTCCTGTAATTTATTTTGTAAAAATTTAATTTCATTTTCAGTATCATGTGTATATTTATTTATGGCCACTATAACATTTAATCCATAATTATTTTTTAAATTATCAACATGTCTTTCTAGGTTTTCAAAGCCCTTTGCTAAATATTCAACACTTTCATTTTTTATATCTTCTTTTGGCATTCCACCATGATATTTTAATGCTTTAATAGTTGCCACACATACTACTGCATCTGGTTTTAAGTTAGCTTTTCTACATTTTATATCTAAGAATTTTTCTGCTCCTAAATCTGCACCAAATCCAGCTTCTGTAATCACATATTCCCCTAATTTCAAAGCAAGCTTTGTTGCAATTACACTATTGCATCCATGTGCAATATTTGCAAATGGTCCACCATGAACTATTGCAGGTGTTTGTTCTAAACTTTGTACTAAATTTGGGTTTATAGCATCTTTTAGCAATACTGTCATTGCTCCATCTGCTTTCAAGTCTTTTGCTGTTATTGGTTTATTGTCTTTAGTATATCCGACAATAATATTCCCAATTCTTCTTTTCAAATCATTTATATCTGTTGCCAAGCAAAAGATAGCCATTATTTCAGATGCAACAGATATATCAAATCCATCCATTCTTGGCACTATATTTTTTTCTTGTGATAATCCTGTATTTACTGTTCTTAGTTGTCTGTCGTTTAAGTCAACACATCTTTTCCACACAACTCTGTCAAATTCTAATTCATTTCCAAAATATATATGGTTATCTATCATTGCTGACAATAAATTATTTGCAGATGTAATTGCATGTATATCTCCTGTAAAATGTAAATTTATATCTTCCATTGGTGCTATTTGACTATGTCCTCCACCTGTTGCTCCACCTTTTATTCCAAACACAGGTCCAAGAGATGGCTCTCTTAGTGCTAACACAGCTTTTTTTCCTATTTTTCTTAATCCATCAGCTAGTCCTATTGCCATTGTAGTCTTTCCCTCTCCAAGTGGTGTTGGGTTTATAGCTGTTACTAAAATTAATTTTCCATCTTTTTTATTTTTTAATTCTTTATATACTTCGGGAGAAATTTTTGCCTTAAATTTTCCATATTGTTCTAGTTGCTCTTCTTGGATGTTTAATTTTTCGGCTATTTCTGTTATCTTTTTTAATTTTGTATTTCTTGCTATTTCAATATCTTCCATCTATATTCTCCTTTTAATATATATTTTATTTACTAAAATTAAAATAATAATCCTATAATAACTCCAATAGTTGCTCCCACAATAACTTGAACCGGAGTATGTCCTAATACCTCAACTAACTTCTCAGAAACTTGTAGTCCTGTTAGTCCAGGCGTTTCAACTATTTTATTTAACAATTTTGCCTGTTTTCCAGCAGCTCTTCTAACTCCAGCTGCATCATACATTACAATAAATGAAAAAATTAATGACACAGCAAATAAAGGTGAATTAATTCCAACATTTTTTCCTATCATTGTAGTTAATGATACTACAACTCCAGAATGTGAGCTTGGCATTCCTCCTGCTTGCATTAATTTTTTAAAATTAAACTTTTTAGTTTTTATTAAATCATAAATAAATTTAAATAATTGTATTCCAAGCCACACCATAAATGGTACAATTATATACTTATATTCTTTAAAAAAATTAAAACTTCCCTGCATCTTCTATTCCTCTTCTTGTACAAAACTTTCTTCTTTTGTTTCTTCTCCATCTTTTAACAAAATAGTAATTCTTTTTTCAGCATTTTCTAGCAAATCATTACATTGTTTTGAAAGTTTCATTCCTTCTTCAAATTTTGAAACTGAATCTTCTAATGATAAATCTCCATTTTCTAATTCAGTTGCTATTTTTTCTAATTCTTTTATAGTTTCTTCGAAACTACCTTTTTTCTCCATAATATACTCCTATTTTTCATTTATAATTCCTGTGGTAACATCCACAATATATCCACTTATAGTCTGAGTTGTTTTTGTATCATAAACTGTTACCAAATATTTGCCATCATTTTGAATGCTTATATTAAAATCAATACCATCTGTATTTCCAAATTTCTCTGTCCATTTATCCTTAACAAGACTGATTGCTTTTGCTTCTTTTGGTGTCATTGCATTTTCGTCTGCAACTGTTTCTTTGCCTGCTGCTGCAATACTATTATTCTCAGAATCATTATTTTTTTCTTCATTAGACTCAATATTGCTATCTAATATATTATCTAGCATATCATCTAATCCATTATTAGCATCAGGTAACACTTCTCCAACGCCTAGTTTATCTTGCTCTATTGGCTGTTTTCTAAATTGTTGGTATACTACACATATTAAAGCAAATAATATTATTGTAATTACTATTGCAATTACTATATTTTGGGTTGTTTTTTTCATTTTTTTCTCCTTACCTATATAATTTTTGCTTTTGTTTCTCCATCTTGCATTCTAATAGATATTTCGTCTTCTTTTCTTAGCATGTTTTTGCTTTTTATAACAATTCCATCTTTTAAAATTATTCCATATCCTCTTGCTAATGTTTTTAGTGGACTTAATGAATCTAACTTTAATATTAGATTTTGAGTTATAGACTTGTCATTTTGCAATTTACTTTTCACACTGTGTTGCATTGATTTTACTTTCATATCAATTACCATATACTGTTCATTTACTTTTTGTAAAATTCCAGTAAATGCTTTTCTAGTCATACATTTTTCATATCTAAGCTTAATTAACTGCAATTTTCTTATTAAAGCTTGTTCATACCTTCGTTGGTAATTTTTAATTTTCATTTTTAATTCTGCAACATCCGGTACTGCAAGTTCAGCTGCTGCTGATGGCGTTGGCGCTCTTAGGTCTGCAACAAAGTCTGATATTGTAAAATCTGTTTCGTGTCCAACAGCAGAAATAACTGGTAATTCTGAATTATATATTGCTCGTGCAACAATTTCTTCATTAAATGGCCATAAATCTTCAAGTGAACCTCCACCTCTAGCTACAATAATTACATCTGCTAATTTATGTTTATTCATAAATTCAATACCTTTAGCAATTTTTTGTGCTGCTCCGCTTCCTTGGACTGGTACTGGTAACAACCTAATATGCACATTTGGATTTCTTCTGGTAGATACATTGATAATATCTCGTATTACCGCTCCTGTATTTGAAGTAAGTACACCAATTGTTTCTGGCATCATTGGTATTGCTTTTTTATAATTCTGATCAAATAGTCCTTCTTTTTCAAGCTTTGCTTTTAGTTCTTCATACTCTGCTCTCAAGTCACCCATTTTTCCAAGTTGCTTTATAGCTTTAGCATATAATTGATATGTACCATCTCTTTCAAAAACAGATACACTTCCAAGTATCATTACCTTCATTCCATCTTGTGGAACAAAATCTAAATGTGCTGTATATGTTTTAAACATTATTGATTTTATTAAAGATTTTTCATCCTTTAGAGTAAAATATATATGACCAGTGTAATGATTTTTTAGATTTGAGATTTCTCCTTCTACTAAAACATTAGTAAAATACTCATCATCTTCAAATTTATCTTTTATATATTTATTTAATTCGCTTACACTTATTGGATTATATATCATACCTACTCCTCATTTGTTATTCCTGTCTGTTTTATAATATTAGCTAGAATTCCATTTATAAAAGATGGTGAATTTTCGTCTCCATACTTTTTAGCAATTTCAACAACTTCATTTACTACAACTTTATATGGTAATTTCGCATACACTATTTCATAAGTAGCTAATTTTAATAATGCTGTATTAACTTTTGAAATTCTTGAAATATCCCATTTTTCTTTCAAATTTTGAGATATTAATTTTAATATTTCTTCTTCATTTTCATTAATACCAAGTATTGTTTGATTTATATATGTTTTTGCTTTTTCTTGATTAATTTCTTGTTCATTCAAAAACATTTCAATTTGCTCACTGTATTCACTTTTTTCATTTTTTTGAATTTCTAAGCTATATAGTAATTCAAAAGTAAGTTCTCTTGTTTCTGTTCTAGTCATGTATTTGTTACTCCCTTTTTATAACTTATCTATAAAATTTTTTATCTTATCTTTTACTCTCTCTTTATTTTTTTGATAGTAATTTCCTGCCCATATACATATAAGTATTAATGCCATTATAAGTAAAATTTTATATAAATTTGTACAAAATAGTAAGATTGCCAAGGCTATACCTACTAACCCGCCAACAATACCACCGCCATATTTGTCACAAAACATTCTGAAATTTTCCATTTGTTTCGCTCCTTTCAATTTTATTCCTGAACTGCTGGTTTTACAGGTTCAATATCTTTTACTTTTATATTAACTTCTTTTACTTCTAAGTCAGAAGTATTTTTTATTGTTGTTTTAATCTTGGTTTGTAGATTAGTTGAAAGCTCTTTTATTATTGCATTTTCTTTAACACTCAAGTTTACAAATACTGTTACATTATTTTCTTTATCTAATTCCACTCTTGTTGTTACATTTTCGGCACTTTCAAAACCTTTTACTACACTATTTACAAGATTTTCAATTGTATCTTTTGTGATTAATAATTTTCCGTCTGAATTTTCTAACAATATACCATTTTTATAATCCATTTCTTGCTTTGAAGTTGAATCAAAAAATATACATTTGATAGCTAATAAAATAAACATTACACTTAATGCTAATATAATATTAGAAACTACTTCATCTTGAAGTATATTTACAATTATACTATGTACTAATTCTACATTTAACCAGCCAAATATTACTAAACATGTAATTATTGATAATATAAGTATTAGACTCGAAAACAAGGCCAGTCCTATTCTATCTAAGATCTTCATTTTTATTTCATCCTTTCTTACTTATTTTAAAGCATATTTTATGTTTTAAACTTTAAATTAGGCACAGTAAAAAATTATTGTGCCTAATCTTTTTTATTATTCTTTATCTTCTTCTTTGTCGTTTTCCACTCCCATGTTTTCTGTACTAACTCCTTGAATGTGGACATTAACTTCAACTACTTTTAATCCTGTCATACTTTCAACTGCTTTTTTTACTTTATTTTGAATTTCAAAGGCAACATCAGGAATTCTTACTCCATATTCCACTATAATGTTTACATCTATTTTTGTTTCTTTTTCTCCTGTTTCTACTTTTATTCCCTTTGATAAATTCTTTTTACCACTAAGTACTTCTGATATTCCTCCTGCAAATCCTCCTGACATTTGAGCTACTCCTGGCACCTCAGATACTGCTACTCCAGCAATTACTGAAACAACATCATCTGAAATTTTTATATTTGTATTATTTTCTAATGCTACTTCCCCATTATTTTCAATAACTTTTTCAACCTCTTTTACTTCTTTATTTTCTTCTTCCATAAAGAAACCTCCTTTTTCTCAAGAATTATTATATCTTTAGATATATATTAGTATATCAATTTTGTTGGAATTTTACAACTATTTTGCCTTATTTTTTTATATTTATCATAAATTTGTGGCCATGAATATACTCTCTGCAAATCATTTGCTTCCACAGCTTGATTACAGGTAGAAGTATATAAAAATGTAATTATTCCACCGCTTTGTACATTTCTGCAGTGTGCAACACTATCATCAATAAACATCTCAACATCATTTTCTTTTGAAGCATTTAATTTATTCTGTGCATTCATTACAAGTTTATCATATACTATATTGTTTTTTTCAAGCCATTTTTGAGTATAGTTTTGTACTAAATGACTATCTTCTTCAAATTCATATCTTGAAGTTATTATTATTATATTATTTCCTTCTTGTTTTAACTTTTTTAGAATCTCTGCCACTTCATCTTTTGGTGTTGCTATTGTTAGCATATCTATAAAATATCTCTCCCAAAATAAATCTGTTTGCTCTTTTGACCAGTCAGGATACATTGTTTCTATATAATTATGGTCTGCTATTTTACCATATTGTTTTGGGTCCCCACTATTTCCAAATTCTATGTCTGACTTTTGTGCATTTGTAAATACACTTTCAAATGAGTTTGATATTGTATCATCTATGTCTATTCCTATATTCATTTTTCTTCACTCCTTATTTTTTATAGGTTTTAATTTTAACATATTAAAATTAATTTATCAATACATAGAACTTTTGTTTGTCTTTTAAATTATATAATGTTATATTTCATATTTTCATACTCAAATCGTTCTATCTTCTTTAGACTAATAACTGTTTTTACCGCTTTTTTATCTACAAAAAATTTCTCCATTTATTTATTAAAAAATAAATGTAAACACTTTTTGTGTCTACATTTATTTTATTACTTTGCATTAAATGTTTACTTTATTTTACCATTTCATGTTGTGTTGTAATATTTCCCGCATTGTCTCTTACAACGACTTTTACTGAATTGTTTGTTATGCTTTCAGCATTAATTAATACACTTCCTGATGCTGTTGCAAGATCATTTTTATCAATTAAAGCATATTCTCCACCTGTACTTAAATAATATTCATATTCTTTTATACCTGTTTCTTCATCAGTAGCTATTACACCAATTTTGATTGTTACTTTTGTACCTTGTGTTGTTTTTGCTCCATACGTTACTTCTGTTTGTATTTCTTTAATTACAGGAGCTTTTGTATCTTCTACATTAATTGTACTAACATTTCCATAATTTGTTCCATCTGTTGCTACTGCATATATTTTAGCACCATGTTTTAACCCTGAAATAGCACCAGTATAATCTTTATAATCTCCACTTAAAGTATTAACCTTATATTTTATGCTTAAGTTTGGGTTAGTAATTAGCTCTATTGAACATGTTCCATTATTCCAAACAGGTTCTCCTGCTGTTACATTTCCTTGGAATATAGTTCCTCCTCCAGATGAACCGCCTCCACTGCTACTACCAGTTGTAATTACATTAGTTATAGTTGCCATTCCTTCATTTCCTGCAACATCTGTTGCTGTTACTTTTATATCGTAAGATTGACCTTCAAGTAGTCCTGTAAATGCACAAGTTGTTGAAGTTGTAGTTGATTTTTGTGTATCAATTGTTTCACCATATAAAACATCAGATGATTTCTTTATACAATACGTATATGTTGGACTAGATGGCATTCCTGATTCCAAGTCTCTACTTGATACTGTTACACTTATACTATTAGCAGTTTTCTCAGCTTTTTCAATAGTTATTGTTGGTTTTATTGTGTCTAATATATTTATTACTGCTTCTAGCTCCCCATAACTATCCGACACTAATTTTGCATATACTTTGTCTCCGCTAATCAAATTAGTAACTGTAGTTCCTACTGTCCATGTGCCAGCTGTTCCGTTTTTTTGCCACTGTATTTCATAATTTTCATCACTTATATTAATTGCTTCTAACTCAATTGTAGCCTTTCCATTGTTCCAAACAGTAATTCCTTTTTGTCCAACTCCTGCTTGTGTTTGCATTAAAGAATTTAATTCATTTATTAATGAATTAACATCATTATTGTCACCTTCTATAGATGATTCCGTTTGTTTAGCTAATTCTTTACTTTGTTTTATTAAGCCTTCATCACCAAATACCGTAGATATTGTCACTCCAGCTAATATTAGCATTATTGCAATAGTTACTACTAATACAATCATAGTAATACCTTTATTCTCGCCAACCTTTTTCATACGTTTCTTACTCTCCTTCTATAGTTTATACTATTCAAGATCTTTTACTTAAAGTTACTATATTTTCGCCCAAAAGTAAACAAGATTTTATATTGCCTTATTGTATTGTTAAGCAATATTTTTTATTTATATTTCTTTTTTCTTACTCTCTGTAAGGTTTTGTTGTTTTTTTCTCAATATATCTGGTTAGATTTGATATTTTTGTTACAAACTTTTAATATTTTTGTAACAAAAATGTAATATAAGAGGCATTACTCTAACTATGCCTCTTATACATTTTTATTTATATTCTTCTACTTCTTTTTTAATTTTTGATATAAAGTCTTCTAGTCCCATTGCTCCAATGTCACCATCTGATCTTGAACGAACTCCTACGGCATTTGCTTCTACTTCTTTATCTCCAATAATTAACATATATGGAATTTTTTGAAGTTGTGCTTCTCTAATTTTGTAACCAATTTTTTCTTGTCTTTCATCAAGTTCTGCACGAATTCCATTGTTGTCTAATTCTTCTAGAACCTTTTCAGCATATTCTTTATGGCTATCTGCTATTGGTAATATTTTTACTTGTACTGGTGATAACCATGTTGGAAATGCACCTGCATAATGTTCTGTTAAAATGCCAATAAATCTTTCAAATGAACCAAACAATGCTCTATGTAGCATAATTGGTGTTTTCTTTTCTCCGTCTGAATCAATGTATGATAAATTAAATCTTAATGGTAATTGGAAATCTACTTGTACTGTTCCCATTTGCCATTCTCTTCCTAAACAGTCTTTCATTTTAATATCAATTTTTGGACCATAGAAAGCTCCATCACCTTCATTTACACGATAGTTGTCTTTACCACATATTTCATCTAATACATCTTTTAAGTCCGCTTCTGCTTTATTCCATAAATTGATGTCTCCAATATAATCTTCTGGTCTAGTAGATAATGTTAATATGAAATCTAGTCCAAATATGTTATATAGTTTTTTAGCAATTTCAAGAATGTTTTTAATTTCCTCTTTAATTTGTGATTCCATAACATAGTTGTGTGAATCATCTTGTCTAAACATTCTTACACGGAATAAACCATTTAATTGTCCAGATTTTTCGTTACGATGTATAACATCTATATCACTAAATCTTAAAGGTAAGTCTTTGTAACTTCTTAATTTGCTTTGATAAATTTTAATAGAGTTTGGACAGTTCATTGGTTTTAAAGCCTGTTCTTTTCCATCACTATCTATTAAAACAAACATATCATCTTTGTAATGATCCCAATGTCCTGATGTTTTCCATAAAATACTGCTGTTTAATTGTGGACCAGAAAATTCTTGATATCCTCTTTTTTTATGTTCTTTTCTCCAAATGTCTATAAGTATATTCATCATTGTAAAGCCTTTTGGCATCCAATATGCCATACCTGGTGCAGTTTCATCAAAGAAGAATAAATCTAATTCTTTTCCTAATTTACGGTGATCTCTTTTTTTAGCTTCTTCTAACATGTGTAAATATTCTTCTAGCATACTTGCTTTAGGAAATGCTATACCATAAATTCTTTGAAGAGTTTGTTTTGTTTCGTCTCCTCTCCAGTATGAAGCTGATGAATGTAATAATTTAAATGCTTTTACTGGACCTGTGCTCATAATATGTGGTCCTGCACATAATTCTTTAAATTCACCTTGATCATAAAAACTAATTTCTTCGTCTTCTGGTAATTCTTCAATTAGTTCTACTTTATATGGCTCTTTTCTATCTTTCATTAACTTAATAGCTTCTTCTCTTGAAAGAGTATATCTTGTAATTGGTAAATCTTCTTTAACAATCTTCTTCATTTCCTCTTCAATTTTAGCTAAATCTTCTTCTGTGAATGGCTTTTCCACATCAAAATCATAATAGAATCCGTTATCAATAGAAGGACCAATTGTTAATTTTGCATTATCTCCATATAGTCTTTTTATAGCCTGTGCCATAATGTGAGATGTTGTATGCCAATATGCTTTTTTACCATCTAAATCATCAAATGTTAAAATTTCTAATTTACAATCTTTTTCAATTAAAGTACGTAAATCTTTTACCTCTCCATCGATTCTTGCGGCCATAGCATTTCTTGCTAAACCTTCACTTATTTTTTTTGCAACCTCTAAAACAGAAGCTCCTTCGTTTACTTCTATTTCAGAACCGTCTTTTAATTCTACTTTTACCATAGTTTCTCCTCCTTTATTATTTAAAAGTGTGCCAATGGGGACGGAGATTTTTGGCACATTTACAAATTTATTTTTAATTATTTTTTTAGTAATTAGAATGTGCCAAAAATCTCCGTCCCCATTGGCACACTTAATAGCAATACAAAAGCACTCCCAAAGTATTGCTACTTTAGGAGTGCTTATATACACGGTTCCATCCTATTTTTTACTTAATTACTCTTTAACGCAGATATACGCCTAGCTTTTAACTAGGAACCAATGAGGTAGTTTTTCAAATCAGTTTATTTAAGTTGGTTTTCAGCCGGTGACCAACTCTCTCTTTCAACAACCTTGATTTTACTTTGTCTCATTCTTGTCTTTATTTTTTAAACTATATCTTATTATACTCGCTGTTAACATAAGTGTCAAGTAGTTTTATATAAGTTTTAATATATCTTCCTTTGGTTGAACTCCTATTGTTCTTCCTGTTTCAGCACCATTTTTTACAATTATAAATGCTGGAATTGTCATTATTTCATATTTTTCTGCTAATTCATGATTTTCGTCTACATTTACTTTGCATACCTTTACTTTATCTCCCATTTCTTCTGCAATTTTATCTATTACTGGAGACATCATTCTACATGGTCCACACCAATTAGCCCAAAAATCTATCAAAACTGGTACTTCTGCCTCCATTACTTCTTTTTCAAAATTATCTTTATTTAACTCTATTACACTCACTTTATTTTCCTCCTAACTCTTTTATTTAAGTACAGCCAAACCTGCTTTTGTTCCTTCATATATAGCTTTAGATATTTGAAGTAATCCACCTGTACAATCTCCACATGCAAACAAGCCTGGTACTGTTGTTTCCATATTCTCATTCACAACAATATTATTATTTTCAATTCTAGCGCCTATTTTTCTTGCTATATCTGTACTTGATGCAGTTCCAACTGCAACAAATACACCACTTATTTTTTGTTTTGTATTGTCTTCAAATTCTACTTCTTCAAGCTTGCCATTTCCCCTGAACTCTCTTATTTTTTTATCATTTACTTTTAATCCATTGCTTCTATTTTCAATTATTCTGTTTCCATTTGTAAATATAGTTACAGAATTTACAACAGGTTTTAATGTTTCAAATTCATGTATTGCATAATTTCCTTCTCCTAATACAGCTACATCTTTTTCCTTGTAGAAAAACGAGTCACATATTGCACAATAACTTACACCTTTGCCTTCAAATTCTTTTATGCCTTTTATATTAGGAATATTTCTATTTGTTCCAGTTGCTAATATTACTGATCTAGCATTATATTTAGAATTTATTGTTTCTATTGTAAAACAATCTTTATATTCAATGTTTATTACCTCATCTTGTACTATTTCTACACCTAAATTAACAGCTTGATTCAATCCATTTTCATATAGTTTTTTTCCGGATATTCCGTTTGCAAATCCATAATAATTATCTATTTTCTCTGCTTTTTCAAGAGATCCATTTCCTTTTGATATAACTAATGTAGACAAATTTCTTCTTTTAGCATAAATAGCTGCTGTAATTCCTGAAGGTCCACTTCCAATTACTATCACATCATACATTTTTTCATCGCCTCCTCACTAGTTTTATATACATTTTATTTGTTTTCTTCAGTTATTATACACTAATTTTATATTTTTTTAAATATAAAGCTAAAAATAATTTTTGTATTATTTTTTATTTTTTCTCTTGACAAAGCGAACATATTTTTGTATACTATATACGAACATTAATTCGGGAATATATTCTATTTGGAGGTATTAATTATGAACATCTTAAAAACTAGAAATAATGTAATCTCATATACAGTAAATAAGGAAATAAGCTCAAATTGCTATGTTGCGGTTGATGGTGGAGAAGTTGTAGTTAATGCTCCATGGTATTTTTCTAGAAAACAAATTCAAACAATTATTGAAGAAAAAAGACAATGGATTCTAAATAAAATTGAAGAATATCAAGAACAAAATCGAGTATATTCTGACAAAGGTAGTATTGTAATTTTAGGTTCTGCTCATCAAGTACGTTTATATTACAAAAGCCAAAATGCTCCTAGTATAAATATAGTTAATCGCACAATTGAAGTAGTACTTCCTAATAAATACAAAAAACTAGAAACTACTCAAATTTTAAAAATATTAGTTGATAAACTTTATGAAAAAGTTGCTGAACAAGAAGTAGAACGAGCTATGGAAAAAACAAGATTACTTCTTGGATATGCTCCTGAAGATTATGAAATAAAAAAATTAGCTAATAATGTTATAGCACACTTTTCTAGCAACGAACAAAAAATATCAATTAATTCAAATATAGCTAAATATGATAGAAATGTAATTGACTACATTGTATTGCATGAATTTTGTCATATAAAATATAAAATTCACACTAAGAATTTTTGGAAAATAATTGCTAAATATATGCCAAGTTATGAAAAATACGAAAATATTTTAAAAGGCTTGTCATATTAAAGTAACCTCAATTAGTTTTTAACATCAAAAATGCTAACCATTATAGGTTAGCATTTTTGATGTTATTCTAACAATTCATTTTATAGTTCTTCATCTACCATAATTTTAGCATAATATTTTTCATCAAATTCTTTATCATATTCAATATCTGCAAATATTTCTGGCATTTCTTCTTGGAAATATCTTAGTAAAGGAATAAGTACTTGTCTTATTGAAGGATGTACATGTTTTGTTGTTCTTAGGCTTAAAATATGTTTCCATTCTCTAATATTAGCTGTCATAACATATTCTGCTGCTACCGAATGAGGTAATACTTCTCTGCACATATCTGTTGTAGCTCCTAATTCTTTCATTCTCATATATCTTACTTCTATTTCTTGCATTGCTTTTTTCCATTCCTCATATATTGCTTTATCTTCTATATATGATGGATTAATAAATGCAATTTCATTTCCATATTTATCTTTGTCATAACTGCAATATCTTGTTGACTCTATTGAAAAGCTTGCATGTCTATGTCTTGTTAGGTCTTTATATGATCCAACATCATCATAAATTCTAACTGTAATTTTTTCATGTTCTAATACAGATTCATGTCCTTTATTTAAGCAATTTTTTAATAAGTTTTTATATGATTCTTCTGAAACCATTCCTTCTGAGCGATAGCATGTTCTACAAGCTTTTTCTATTTTTTTCATTATTTGTATTCCATCAATTTTTTCTACTTTTATCCATGGTTCTACTATTCTCATTTATTATCCCTCCCAATTTTTACTTCAATTACTATATCAAAAAATTAAAAATATTACAAGAAAATTTTTAAAAAAGAAATTTTAATATAGCAATAGAAAACGAGTTTGAATAAATCAAACTCGTTAAAGGAGCTATGGTCAATGAGAAAATTATTTTCTCATTTTATATGCCATAAGGGCATATAGAGAGTGACCACTGAGGAACATGTCCTCATAAAATACTTTTCCTTCAAAAAGTTGCTCACACAACTTCTTGAAGACGAAGTCTTCTTCCAACCAGATAATCTGGTCGTCAATCTTCTCCATCTCGTCGAGATGACGTTTTTTGTTGCCAATCATGTCAGCAACAATAACACCGTAATTCTCGTCCGATTTGGACGGATCCAACAGCGACGGTCCTTTTACAAGGACTTTAACATTGCCTACTACCACTCCAGTCTCTTCTTCAGTTTCCCGAATGGCTGCCATTTCCTCTGTCTCACCTTCTTCAATCAAACCTGCAGGAAGTTCAATGTAGAACTCACCTGTTGTTGACCGAAACTGTTTTATGAAAGCAATCTTGCCTTCATGCCTTACTATTACAGCAACCGACGGTTTACTGTGAATCACAGTATGTGTCAAAACAATATTTCCTTGTTCGTCAACATACGTTACTTTGAGTCCCTCCATCCGCGGAGTTTTGAAAACTTGTTCCTGTCTCACTTTTTTATAATCCATCAAGTAGTTTCTCCTTTTTAAAATTACTTAAATATATTATACCATATTTTTACTTTTTATGCAATGTTTATAGGTTTAATTGAAATCAGGTACATATTCTTCTTCATGTTCTCCAAGTTCTTGTATATATCCATTTTCTAAATTTAAAGTATATAAATAATTTTCTATTTCTTTATATTCTCTTTTAGTTAATTTTCTATTTAATAGTTTATCTTCCTTTGCTTTATATGTAGGAAAATATTGTGCCATAACACTTATATATGTATCTTTAGGCATATTGTCTTTTATCCATTTTAAAATATGTTTTGAATTTTGTATATGATTTGGTAGTACTAAATGTCTAATAATTACTCCTTTTTGAATTATTCCACTTTCATTAAATACTGGTGTGCCAACTTGTTTTTGCATTTCTTGTATTGCTTCTGTTGCAATTTTAAAATAGTTATCTACCTTAGAATACTTCAAACTTAATTCGTTTGAATAATATTTTAGATCTGGTAAATATATATCTATATAACCATTTAACTTTTTTATAGTTTCTACATTTTCATATCCGTTAGTATTATAAATAACAGGTATGTTTAATCCATTTGACTTGGCTATTTTAATCGCTTCTATAATTTGACATGCATACATAGTTGGAGTTACTAAGTTTATATTATTTACTCCTTTTGATTGTTGGTCTAAAAATATTTGAGCAAGTTCTTCTATTGTTATTTCTTTTCCTTTTCCCTGCTGACTTATTTCATAGTTTTGGCAATATATACAATTCAGATTACAATTACTAAAAAAGACAGTACCTGATCCATTTTTTCCACTTATACTTGGCTCTTCATAGTTATGCACAGAGGCCAAAGCAATTTTTATTTTATCATTACATTTACAATATCCAACTTTTCCGTTTACTCTATTTACTCCGACAGTTTCTTGGACAAATATCACATTTTTCTAAGTTCATTTTTTCTCCTAATTATAATTGTTATTTTATAATATTTGTATTATAATATCTTGTAGTTGTTTTGTAAAGATATGTTTATTAACCAACAAGGAGGAAAATATGGGTTTTATAGAAAGAGATTATAAAGTTGACATTATGCATATTGGAACTAGTAATTTAATTACCAACTATGGTATTTTGTGTTTATTAGAAGATATTGCTACTGTTCATTCTGATATTGCTGGTTATGGTATAGCTCAAATACCTTTTACTCATGTTTCTTGGATTTTGCTTAATTGGAAGGTGTCTGTTTTTAAAAGAGTAGCTTTTGGAGATATGGTAAAAGTTAAAACTTGGTCTGTTCCATATAATGAATTATTTACTTATAGAAATTTTGAAATTTATGACAATGATAATAATTTAATTTGTATTGCAAGTTCTAAGTGGACTTTAGTTAATTCTGATACAAAAACACTTACCAAGATTACCAAAGAAATAGAACTTAGTTATGAACCTGAAGATAAATTGGTATTTGATAAAATTGAAATTGCAAAATTAAAAGAACCTAGTAATGTTGAACATACTTTTAGTTTTAATGTTCTAAGAAGAGATATTGATTTTAATAATCACATGCATAATTTATATTACCTTTTATATTCTTATGAAGCATTACCTAAAGAAGTATATGAAAAAGGTGAATTAGATAATTTTGAAATTATGTATAAAAATGGAAGTATGTTAGGAGAAAAAATAGACTGTTATTATTCCTATGAAAATAATGCACATTATGTTGTAATGAAAACTGATAATAAATTACATGCAATTATAAAATTATATTAATAAAAATCGACTGTAAATGCAGTCGTTTTTTATTTTTACCTTTTTATCACGAATTTAATTTGATTGTCATAAAATGTAATATAAACTAATTTTAAGGAGGAATATTAAACATGTTTAATCGTTATAACAGATGTTGTTGTCAAAACAAGTATAATCCTGAAATTATAGAATCATTATGTAATAATGTTGGTACAACAGCAGATTATGCCCAAGACCCTGGAAATAGTTGTAGTTGTAGGCGTAATAATATGGTAAATACTAATTCATGCTCATGTGGTTTTGATGAAGAGCCTGTTTCTAATATGTTTCCATCTAACCCAATGTTAGGTCAAAGCTATGTTCCACTTCAAGAAATGAATAGAACTTTTACACCTTGCTGTGGTTTAAAAATGGGAACTATATTTCCTGAACTAGTAAGTCCATATATGCCAGGTCAGAGTATGGCTGAAAATGACTATTTAAGAAGAAATAATGAAATTGGAGAGGGGTGTAATGGTTAGTGGAAGATGAAAATAGAGATTGTAACTGCGGTGTAAATAAAATGGCTTGTAAAGATTGTAGTTATACTACTCAAGGCATTAATGCTGCATTTGGATATAATACTCCAGATATGATTGCAAATAATGTAAATAATAACTCATGTGGTTGTGGTAATTTAGAAGATCCTGATTGTAGTAGAGCTGACATGTTAAATAGTATTAAAAGTTTAAACTTTGCTGTTATTGAGCTTGGTTTATATTTAAATACTCACTCAGATGATGAAAAAGCAATTTGCTTACACAAAGAATATTGCAGACAATTAAGAGATTTACAAGATAAATATCAAAAAGTTTATGGACCTTTAAGCATTTACTGCCCATGTAATAAGTGGAGATGGCTTGAAGAACCATGGCCATGGGAAGGAGGAAATATTTAATATGTGGACTTATAATAAAGTATTGGAATATCCAGTTAATATAAAATGCCCAAATGCTAAACTTGCTAAATTTATTATTTCTCAATATGGTGGTCCTGATGGTGAGCTTGCCGCTTCCCTTCGTTATTTATCTCAAAAATTTGGTATGCCTGACCAAATTGCAAAGGCTACTTTAAATGATATAGGTACTGAAGAATTAGCACATTTAGAAATGGTTGGTACTATTGTTCATCAATTAACTGAAGGCTTAAGTATTGAAGAAATTAAAGCTGCTGGTCTAGGTGATTATTACACTGACCACGGTGTAGATATATATCCTCAATCTGCTGCTGGTGTGCCTTTCTCTGCAAATTGTCTTGCTTGTAAAGGTGACCCAATTGCTAATTTACAAGAAGACTTGGCTGCTGAACAAAAAGCTAGGGCAACTTATGAAAAATTGATTGATTTATGTGCAGATGACCCAGACGTTGTTGACCCTCTTCGTTTCTTAAGAGAAAGAGAAGTTGTTCACTTCCAAAGGTTTGGTGAAGCATTAAGAAATGTTCAAGATAAACTTGCACAAAAAAGATTTTTTACAAGTGGAATGAATAATACAAATTGCATGAATAACAACACATCTGATTCTGATTGTGGAATGTAAAAAATACCTCCGAATAAAACGGAGGTATTTTCTATTATAATTTATCATCATATTCAAGAAAATATGTACCTATATGTATTTTATTATATCCATTTAACTTGTTATATGCAATAACTTTATAACCTAATCCCCAATATACTTTTGACCCTCCATCCATATAAGTCATACTATCAAAATTCAAACAAAAAATTGGTAATTTTTCTTTTTTCACTCTTGTATAATCAATTGCAAAAAATATTGACCCAATAGTTATTATAATGATTATTAAAAATATAATTTTCTTTAAATATTTCATATTTACCTCCCTTTCCTATTGATTATTCTATACAATAGATTAAACTCTCTGCAATATTTTTTCCGTCCTTTAAAGACAATTCTACTATTATTTCAAGAAAAAGTCGACCATCTTCTTTCTTTAATGTCCTTCCCAATTATTTCCCTCCTTCTATTTTTTTAATTATATATTATATTTAAATTTTTGGGCTTTAAAGAGGAAAAAGAGGAAATTCTAAAACAATGTATCATTTATCATAGTATCAATAGGAAATGGTTTAATATATATTTTTTTTATATTTTTACTACATTCTAGTTTTATTTCATTGATCATTAACGCCTCACCGGTAATAACCATTATTATTGTACTTTCATTCCTTACTTTTTCTATTACTTCTAGACCATTTAATTTCGGCATTTTAAAATCTAATATTACTAAATTTGGCTTAAGATTTTTTATTGTTTCAATTGCTGTTTCTCCATTATTAGTTACTCCTATTACTTTTATAAAATTACCAATTTCTCTATTTATGTGTTTTGAAATATCATTTGCTAGTTTCAAATTATCATCTACTATTAATAAAGTACATTTTTCCATAGATTTCTTCATATCTTTATTTTTAGTTGTTGTGCTATCTTTCTTACCATTTATAATATTCTTATATCATCTCATTTTTTACTTCACATAAAAAAGAACTAACTTTTTAAAAATCAATTCTTTAACTTCTAAAAGTAACTCAACTTTAATCTTTGCTTATTTTATTGAATGCTGGAATTTCTTCTATAGCATTGTTCTTGGCTGTTCTTATTAATATTTGAAAGAATTCCATAATCATCTTTTTACTTTCATCATCCAAGCTCTGATATTTCTTTAGCATTAATCTTACATCTGTAAATAATTTTTCTTTTATTTCCTTAAAACTATTTGCATTTGTTGTATTTATTATTTCAAATATAGCATCAACAACAGCTTCTCTTTGCTTTGGTTCTATTTCTTTTAGCCATTCTTTTATTGTTTTGTCCACAAATTGGCTTTCATTAGTAACCTCTGCCAAGCTTATAAGTTTTTTTCCTTCAAGCTGCCAGCTATATAAGTCATGTTGCATAAGGCCTTTCTGTACACTTTGAACTATTGTATATTTTTCTTCGTGGTTTAATAATCTACCTATAACCGATGATTGTGGAATATATGTATGAACCTTATTAATTGCTTGTTTATATTCATCAGTTTCTGTTATTTCTTCCATAAAGCCAGGACCATCATTATTATATACATTTATAATTCTTTTTTTGACACTTTTATCTGCATAAGTTGCAGCATATACTGCTAAATTTCCGCCTTTTGAATGTCCACCTATTCTTATTTTTTGTTTGTATTTCTTAGCTACTTCATTTATATATTTTGCAGAATCCAATTGTGAGGCAATATGTGATTTGAAGCTCATGTTAAAGTCTTCTTTCCATCCAACTAAAGTATCATCTGTACCTCTATATGATACAAATATAGTATTGTCTGGCATTAAAACCGTAACTGCAAAAAATTGCCTTTCTTCTTCTTTATTAAATTTGTTTGCAATATTTGTTACTATCATTTTTCCAAATCTTTCAGATTTGCCTATTAAAGGAATAAGTTCTTTATCATCTTCCCAAAGTATTCTTAAAGTTGTTTTGTCAGTTTGTTCAAATCTTTTTGCAAATTCTTCTATTGTTATTTCTTCATTTTCTTCTAATAGTTGTTCAAGTGGGAAATATGATAATCTTGATAATATTAAACCATCAATTTCATTAAATACATCTTTTTTTAAGTTTAAATCTCCTCTCCATTTTACATAGTCGCAAACATTTGCCATTTGTTACTTCATTCCTTTCAATATATATTTGAGACCCACATTCCATGTCGAAAAAGAATTAAATTTTCAACTAGTCTGCCTTTTCAACAGCCTCACATATTCTGCTCATTGTTTCTACGCACTCTATTGGGTATTCTCCTGTTGCTGTTTCACCTGATAACATTACATAGTTTGCCATATCATATACTGCATTTGCTACATCATTTACTTCTGCTCTTGTTGGTCTTGGGCTATGAGTCATTGATTCTAACATTTGAGTTGCTATTATAACTGGTTTTCCTGCTCTATTACATTTTCTTATAAATTCTTTCTGTCTAATTGGTACTTCTTCCATTGGAATTTCTACTCCTAAATCCCCTCTTGCAACCATAATTCCGTCAGATACCTCTAGAATCTCATCAAAATTATCTATTCCTTGTCTATTTTCTATTTTTGCTATTATCTTAATATTTTTCCCATCATTTTCTTTAAGTACTTTTTTTATATTTAATACATCTTGTGCACTTCGTACAAAAGATGCTGCTATGCAATCAAAACCAGCTTTTATACCAAATTTTATGTCTTCAATATCTTTTTCAGTTGGACTTGGAAGATTAATTTCCATTCCTGGAATATTTATACTTTTAGTATTAGTTAATTTTCCTCCATCTATTACCTGACATATAATATCTGTTCCTTTTATTTCAATAACTTTTATTTTTATTAAACCATCATTTATTAGAATAACTGTACCTACATTTACTTCATTATATAAATTTTTGTATGTTACTGAAACTTGCTCTTTATTACCTAATATTTCTTCTGTTTTTAATGTAAAAATATCATCTGGATTTAACCAAATTTCACCATTTTCAAATTTTCCAATTCTAATTTCTGGGCCTTTTGTATCTAACATTAAAGATACTTTTTTTCCAACTTTTGCTCTTACTTCTTTAAAATTTTCTATTCTTTCTTCTTGGTCTTGATAATTTCCATGTGAGAAGTTAATTCTTCCAACATTCATTCCTGCTAAAATAAGTCTTTCTAGCACCTCTGGTTTATCAACAGCTGGTCCTAATGTACATATAATTTTTGTTTTTCTCATTCCACATTCCTCCATATATATAAAAGGCGCTTATATTTGACGCCCTTTACCTTACTATTTTGTAATCCATTTTATCAAATCTAAGTTAGCTGAGTCTAATATCATTTCATGTTTAGGCATTACTCTAAATGTATATCCATAATTTCCGCCATTTATAAGGTTTACTTTTGCCTTATATGTATATATTTTACTTTCTTCATCAGCTTCTTCAAGTTCCATTGGAATAATACTAATATCATCTACAGTTCCATTTTCACTTATTTTTCCATAATATACTTGTGCTTCAATATTATCTTTATTAATATTTGGTAATTTTACTTTACATCTTACTTCAATATTATTTCCTGCATCTAATGTGATATTATCCAAATTATTTTCTTGCGTTATTTCAATGTTATCCCATGCATTCTTTAAGCTTTTTTTCCATTCATTAAGTTCTCCAACTTTTCCTAGTTCTGCATAATAGTTGTTATATAAATTGCAAAGTGGTATATACAATTTATCTACATAGTCTGTTAACATTCTAGATGTACTATATTTTCCTCCTGTAGATATAATTGATTCTTTCATTGTTTGCATCCATCTACTTGATATTCCATCTTCATCTTTCTCATAATACATAGGTATTATTTTGTTTTCTAGTGTATCATATATGCTTTGACTATCAGCTCTATCTTGAGATTCATAATCAGAATATTCTAATGATTCTCCTATTTTCCATCCATTTTTTGCATTATATCCTTCTGCCCACCAACCATCTAGAATACTGAAGTTAATTACTCCATTAACAGATGCTTTTTGTCCACTTGTTCCTGATGCCTCCATAGGTCTTCTAGGTGTATTTAACCATACATCAACACCACTAATCAAATATTTTGACATAGCAATATTATAATTTTCTAATAAGAATACTTTTCCTTTAAATTGTGGTTTCATTGAAATTTCATGTATATATTTTATTAAGTCTTGGCCTTCTTTATCTGCTGGATGTGCTTTTCCTGCAAATATGATTTGTACCTTTTGATTTTTATTATTTAGTATTTGTGTAATTCTTTCTAAGTCTTTAAATATTAATGTTGCTCTTTTATATGTCGCAAATCTTCTTGCAAATCCAATTGTTAATGCGTTTGGATCTAAGCAATCAACTATTTTCATTATTTCATCATAATTATATCCACATCTTCTTAGTCTATTTATAGTATTCTCTTTTACTATGGCTAACATTTTAACTTTGCGTTCTTGATGTGCCTTCCAAAGTTCTTCATTTGGAACATCTGATATTTTCTTCCATACTTCGTCATCATAAATTCTATCTTGCCAATATGGAATTAGATATTTATTATATAGCTCTTTTAAATGTGGTGATAACCATGAACAAGTGTGAATTCCATTTGTTACATACGTAATTGGAGATTCATTTGCTGCAATATTAGGCCATACTTCTCCAAATAGTTCTCTTGAAACAGCTCCATGTAGTTTACTCACACCGTTTTTCTTGCCTGCTACTTTTAATGCTAATATACCCATATTAAATCCAGTTGTATCTATTTGAACATCTGGTTTCATTCCCATTTGGAAAAATTCTTGTTTTGTAATTCCTAATTTGTCCCAGTAATCTTTAAAATACTTTTCTACCAAACTTAATGTAAATATATCATTTCCAGCTGGAACTGGTGTGTGTGTTGTAAATACTGTTTTAGAAGCTACTATATCTCTTGCAATTTGAAATGATACTTGTTTTTCTTTCATTAGATTATATATTAATTCTAATATTAAAAATGAAGAATGTCCTTCATTCATGTGATATATAGTTGGATTATAGCCTAATGCTTTTAACATTGCTACTCCACCTTGACCAAGTATAATTTCTTGTTGTATTCTCATTTCTCTGTCTCCACCATATAGAGTTTTGGTAATCTCTCTATACTCTGGAATATTTGCTTCAATATCAGAGTCAAGCAAATATAGTTCAACTCTACCAACATTTACCTTCCAAGCTTTCAAATATAATTTTTTCTTTGGAAAGTGTAATGCAACTAATACATCTTTTCCTTCAGAGTCTTTTACACTTTCAATCGGTAAGTTTTCTATATCAATATCATTATATTCTGTTTCTTGTATTCCGTTTCCATTTATTTTTTGATTAAAATATCCCTTTTTGTATAATAGTCCTATTGCTACTAGTGGAACCCCTAAATCACTAGCAGATTTAAGATGGTCACCTGATAAGATTCCAAGTCCACCAGAATAAATTGCTAATGTTTGATCTAACCCATATTCTGCTGAAAAGTACGCAATAACATCATTCTTATTGTCTGGATATTTCTTTTCAAACCAATTATTTTTACTTTTCATATAATCTTCAAAGTTTTCAACTACTTTATCATACTTTTTAAGGAACTCTAGGCTTTGTGCAGCTTTTTCTAACTTTTCTTGTGTTACTAATTTTAAAAATTTTATAGGATTTTTATTTACACTTTCCCATAAGTCAATGTCTATTTCTTTAAAAAGTTTTAAAAACTCCGTATTCCATGACCACCAAAGATTATATCCAATTTCGGATAACTTTTCAATTCTTTTTGGTAATTGTGGATTTACAGTAATCCTATTAAATATATACATTTTTTCCTCCTTAGTATCTTACAATTCTTCCTATTAATAGTGTTATTCTTTTATATAATTTGCTTTTATTTGTATAGATAAGTAAAATCAATTTTTTTCTATTATATTATCTATTAAGTTTTTATTTTTGTCAATCAATTTAATTAATGTAACTCTAAAAATTCTATGTCTTTTTTTGAATACTCCTCTGGCTTTAATCCTACTTTATTTCTCATTGAATCTAATAGTAATACTATGATTATTGTAATAACACAGCCTAGTACTAATACTGTATTTGAAGGTGTTGTTATTTTCAATAGCCATGAAGCACATAACGCCACTCCAGCTCTTGCAATACTCTCTACTAAATTATATGCTGATGTTATTTTACTTCTTAATGATGAATTAGTAAAATTATTTAAGTATCTTTTTATAAGAGTATAAAAAGCTCCTTTAGCTAAAAACTGTATAAAGAATAGAACTAATAATATTATTAATATTACTGTAAAATTAAATTTTCCTATTAAGCAAAGTCCCATTATTATACATGAAATTGTTGTTGGAACTGAAATTACCGCTAAAGTTTTATTCGTAAATTTATTATGAATTCGATTTTGATTTTTTGCGCTAATTCCAGATACTATTCCAAGTAAAGCAAATATAACTCCAAAGTATTGTTCAGGTACACCTATTTGTTCCAAAGTTCCACTTCTTAAGCTAACAAGTACACCTAATAAAGCTGCAAAAACAGCACCAAATATAAATAAGTATTTTAATCTGTCTGACTGCATCATATATTTAAATGAATTTTTTAAATCTTTTATATATTTTTTTGTACTTACAACTTCTTGGTTTTCCTTTTTTATGTCTTCAAATTTAAATGATAACACAGCAGATATTAAGCAACAAATTAAACATAAAATAAATGGTAAATATCCATTTATTACATATAAAAATCCTGCTGCAACTGATGAAATTGCATCAACATAATAATACCATGCCATACCCTTTCCATCTATTTTTGAAAAGGCGTACCCTCTTTTTCCATTTTGGGGCAAACTATCGCATAGAATGTTAGTTTCTACTACACCTTTTATATTAAATGCTATAGCTGATAAGCATTGTCCTAGTAAAACTAAACTTAAATCTCTTGCCATAATATAACTTAAAATAGAAAGAGCATTTACAATATTAGCTAAAATCAAACTATTTCTTTTGCCAATTTTATTTATTAATGCTGTAAGTGGTATTAATAATATTATTTTAAACACAGGATAACATGCCTCAGCAAATAATACATTTGAGGCACTAATTCCCTTTATCTGAGTTAAAAATATAAAGTTTATTGAATAATAAAATAGTAAATCCCATGACAGCATTTTATATGCAGGATATATTTTTATATTTCTTTCTTCCTTAGTCACTTCCAATATAATCACCAATAAAATTATATAAATAATTGTGTAAGAATGTCAATAGAAAATATTTATATAACTTTAAGAAAGTTTTAATAGATTTTTTACAATTCTAAGGTTATAATATAATTATAAATTTGATATAGGAGTTATATATGGTTAAATTTATTAAAAGAACTTTACTTTTTATTTTAATTATAGTTATTATTGCAAGTGGCTTTGTTCTATATCAAGGTCATAAGATTTATAAAAACGCATTAGATTCTGTGAGTTTGGAAGATAAAATTCAAAAAATAAAAAATGATGATAGTTATGTTGAATTAAGTAGCTTACCTACATATTATAAAGATGCAATTATTTCTGTTGAAGATCATCGCTATTATAATCATGGTCCAGTTGACTTGATTGCAATTCTTAGAGCTACAGTTTCAAACATACGTAATAAAGATTTTGTAGAAGGTGGTAGCACTATAACACAGCAAGTTGCTAAAAATTTATATTTTATTAGTACAGATACTAATTCTCTTTATAGAAAAATTGCTGAAATATTTATGGCTTATGATTTAGAAGAAAATTATAATAAAGATGATATTTTAGAATTTTATGTTAATACTATTTATTTTGGTGATGGATATTATGGTGTTGATGAAGCTTGTAATGGTTACTTTAAAAAATCTGCTAAAGATATGTCTTTATATGAAGCAACTATGCTTGCAGGAATTCCTAATGCTCCAAGTGTTTATGCTCCCACAGTTAATAAAGACTTAGCTTTAAATAGACAAAGAAAAGTTATTTCTACAATGGTTGAAAATGAATATTTAACTCAAGAACAAGCTGATGAATTAATTAAAATGCAAGAAAAAGAAACTCTTTAAAGATGAAGTTGTCAACAAAAAGTAGACACTAAAAAAGAACTTTAAGCAAACCCTGATT
>OGPK01000114.1_pt1 | contig 95035 bp, 81 predicted proteins | sample 1552921 | NCBI WGS metagenome assembly OGPK01 (sample SAMEA2580264, study PRJEB22360) | human gut metagenome | biome: human gut; feature: human-associated habitat; material: faeces | place: Denmark | collected 2008/2010 | reverse complement strand
GTCTTCACCATCTTGTATATGAGGTCGTCGATAATGCAGTCGACGAAGCGCTCGCTGGGTTCTGTACTGATATCAACGTAACCATTCACGAAGATAATTCGATCACGGTTGTTGATAATGGGCGCGGCATCCCTGTTGATAAACACCCGAAAGAGAAGATCCCTACTGTCGAAGTTGTTCTGACTATCCTGCATGCAGGTGGTAAATTCGGCGGTGAAGGATACAAGGTATCCGGTGGCCTTCATGGCGTTGGCGTTTCTGTTGTAAATGCGCTTTCGACCAAAGTTGTTGTACAAGTTCGTCGTGATGGAACTGAATATGAGATCTCATTCGATCATGGCAAGACCAAAGAAAAGCTTCACAAGATCGGTACTACGAAAACTACTGGTACGACGGTCACCTTCTGGCCCGACCCCGAGATCTTCCAAGAGACTACGGTCTATGATTACAGCACGCTCGCCGCACGTTTTCGCGAGATGTCCTTTTTGAACAAGGGCCTCAAGATCACGCTCACCGACGAGCGCACCCTTAATGAAGACGGCAAGCCAACAAAAGAAGTGTTCCAGGCACTTGGTGGTCTTCAAGACTTCGTAAAATATATCAACCAAGGTAAAGAGACGCTGAATAAGCCGATATACTTTGAGGTTGAGAACGAGGATGGCATGGTCGAGATTGCTATGCAGTGGACTACCTCGTATTCGACCAATTCGGTCATGTCGTTTGCGAATAACATCAATACCATCGATGGCGGTACGCATCTTGATGGTTTCAAACAGGGTGTTACTCGTACGATCAATGACTATGCGCGCAACAAAGGAATCCTCAAAGAGAAGGACCCAAATCTTTCTGGTGATGATACGCGAGAAGGTCTTGCAGCAGTTGTTTCCGTAAAACTGCGCGATCCTCAATTCGAAGGTCAGACGAAAGGTAAACTTGGTAATACTGAGATTCGCGGTCTTGTTCAAGGTGCGGTCACTAAAGGGCTCGCTGAATATCTCGAAGAGAATCCTGCTCCTGCAAAGCGAATCATTAACAAAGCGACGCAGGCTTTCAAAGCGCGAGAAGCTGCACGTAAAGCGCGCGAGATGACGCGACGAAAAGGCGTACTGGATTCGTTTTCGCTTCCCGGCAAGCTCGCCGACTGTTCCAGCAAGAATCCTGCTGATTCCGAGATCTTCATTGTAGAGGGTGACTCGGCAGGTGGATCAGCAAAGATGGCACGCGACCGTAAGTATCAAGCGATTATGCCTTTGCGTGGCAAGATCTTGAATGTCGAGCGTGCAGGTCTCAACCGTAGCTTATCTTCAGATACCATCTCGTCGCTCATCACGGCGATCGGTACTAATATCGGTGCTGATTTTAATGCTGACAACGCTCGGTATCATCGCATTATCATCATGACCGATGCTGACGTTGACGGTGCTCATATTCGCTGTTTGCTTTTGACCTTCTTCTATCGCTATATGCCAGAGCTAATTCAGCGCGGGTATATCTATATTGCGCAACCTCCCTTGTATGGCCTGAAGAAAAAGGGCGGCAAGAAGCTCGAATATATCTTTAATGACGATGCACTTACCGCGCGCCTTGCTGAGATTCCTGAGAAGGAACGCGATAACATTTCTTTACAGCGCTACAAAGGTCTTGGCGAAATGGACCCAGAACAGCTTTGGGAAACCACTATGGAGCCGAAATCACGTACGTTGCTTCAAGTGAGCGTAGACGATGCTGCTGAAGCAGAACGCGTGGTGAGTGAGCTCATGGGTGATCAGGTCGAACCGCGCAAGGAGTTCATCCAAAAGCATGCACGCGATGTGCGCTTCCTTGATATTTAATTCGAACGCCTGATCGACCAACCGATATTTGTAAGACCGATCCTTATATAAAGGAGCTCTTGTGGCTGATAACAATGAAGAAATTGATATTGAGATCGTAGAAGAATCAGGACCATCGAATGTTTTTCCTGCTGAATTGAGCAAGGAGATGCGCACTTCGTTCCTTGAATATTCGATGAGTGTTATCGTCTCCCGTGCGTTGCCTGATGTTCGTGATGGCTTGAAACCAGTTCACCGTCGCATCTTATATGCAATGAATGAAAGTGGCATCACTCCTCGTCGTCCACATGCGAAGTCTGCGCGTACGGTCGGTGACGTTATCGGTAAATATCATCCTCATGGTGATACAGCCGTGTATGACACGATGGTTCGCTTAGCGCAATGGTTCTCTATGCGTGTACCTCTGGTCGATGGGCATGGCAACTTTGGTTCGATTGACGGCGATTCAGCTGCTGCAATGCGTTATACCGAGGCACGACTCGACAAACCTGCAATGGAACTTCTACGCGACCTCGATAAAGAAACGGTCGATTTTCAACCTAACTACGATGAATCTCTTGAAGAGCCAGTCGTTTTGCCTGCTCGATTCCCGAATCTATTGGTTAATGGTTCTTCAGGTATCGCGGTTGGTATGGCGACAAATATTCCTCCGCATAATCTCGGCGAGACCATCGATGCAACGTGCATGATGCTCGATAATCCTGATGTGACCACAGAAGAGCTGATGAGCGTTCTTCCTGGACCTGACTTTCCTACAGGTGCGACCATCATGGGACGCGAAGGAATCAAAGAAGCCTATGAGACAGGTCGCGGTAGCCTGACGATCCGCTCGAAATGCAAGATCGAAGAAGGAAAGAACGGCAAAAGTTCGATCATCATCTCTGAGATTCCTTATCAGGTCAACCGCACGAATCTTTTGAAGAAGATCGCTGATTTGGTTCGTGATAAGAAATTGCCTGAAGTTTCAAGCGTTCATGACGCTGCGGATCGTACCGGTATCGACATCATCATTGACCTGAAGCAGAATGCGATTCCGCAGGTCGTTTTAAATAAGCTCTTCAAGCATACTCAGCTGCAAGTTGGGTTTGGTTGTAATATGCTCGCGCTTGTGAATGGTGTTCCACGCACGCTTTCTTTGAAAGAGATGCTGCATTATTACATCCTTCATCAAGAAGAGGTCATTCAACGCAGAACGCGCTATGACCTCGCGAAAGCTGAAGCCCGTGCTCATATTCTCGAAGGCTTCGTCATCGCACTCGATGATATTGATAAGGTCATCAGCATCATCCGTTCTTCCGAGACCGATGTTGAAGCGAAAGAACGCTTGATTGCGGAGTTTAAGCTTTCCGAAAAGCAAGCTGAAGCGATTCTTGAGATGCGCTTGCGTCGTTTGACAGGTCTTGAGCGCGAGAAGATCGAGAGCGAACTTGCGGAATTACGAAAGAACATCGCTTACTACAATCAACTTTTGAATGACACCACGATGGTCCATGGTGTCATCAAAGAGGAATTGCTCGAGATCAAAGAGAAATATTCCACTCCACGTAAGACTAAGATCACCGGCGCAGCGAAAGAGCTCGATGTCGAAGATCTGATCGCAGAAGAAGAAGTTGCGGTCACGGTGACAAAAGCAGGGTATATCAAACGTCTTCCTGTTTCGACTTATCGCCAGCAGAAACGTGGTGGCAAGGGAATGCAGGGAGTGAATCTTAAAGAGAGCGACTTTGTTGAGCATCTCTTCATCGCATCAACTCATGATTACATCTTGTTCTTCTCAAACAAGGGCAAAGTATATCGCCTGAAAGTATACGAAATCCCTGAGGCATCTCGTCATGCGCGCGGCAACGCGATCGTGAATCTTCTTCCTTTCGATAAGGACGAAAGCGTCTCAGCTGTCATCGCAACGAAGGATTTCCCTGAAGACGAGTATCTCATGTTCGCCACCGCACAAGGCATGGTCAAGAAGACTGCGATGAAGCTCTACGATCGTACCCGTCGAGATGGACTTATCGCCATCAGCCTGAAAGAAGGCGATGAACTCATCTCTGTTCAACGTGTTGCAGCAGGTGAAAAGGTCATGATGGTCTCCTCTGCGGGCAAAGCGATCCAATGGGATGAAGAAGAGGTCCGTGCGATGGGTCGCGATACCCAGGGTGTTCGCGGCATGAACGTACAACTCGATGCAAAAGTTCTTGGCATGGAGATCGTTCGTCCTGGTTCCGACCTATTCGTTATTACGGAGCGCGGCTATGGTAAGCGCACGCCTGTCGAAGATTATCCCGTTCATCATCGCGGTGGTCAGGGTGTCTTCACCATTACGATGACACCGAAAAAGGGTCTTCTTGCTGCGATGAAGATCGTTGAGAACGATGATGAGCTGATGATCATCACTAATGACGGGGTGGTAGTTCGCACTCCTGTTAAGGGGGTATCTGAGCTCGGTCGTTCAACTCAAGGTGTTCACATCATGAACGTCGCAGATAAAGATAAAGTAACCGCGGTTGCTATCACTGAAGGCTCGGGTTCGAAGAAAGCGAAGAAAAAAGAGGTGTCAGAAGATCAAACATCTTTGCTCGACGATGACCAAGAGGTATAAAATCCACAAGATCACAAGGTGATCTAAGCATCTCTGATGTTTGAGCTGATAGGCCGAGGGAGCGATCTCTCGGCCTATTTTTTCGTGTCGAATAGATGACGAAGCCGTGTCTTTTCTTGAACCGCGCCCGACCAGATTGCAAAAAATCGTAAGGTAAGAGAGAGGCTGAAGTAGTAAGAAGCAGACATGATCCGTTGTTATATACAAACACTTATCATTTCGCAGGCGGTATCACCTTCTGTTCTCGTGCTTCGCCCCTATACAGATTCTCCTGTTCAAAATACGTGTAAAGTGCTGCCGATCTGGATTGGGCTTACGGAAGCAACTCAGATGGGTCTTGCGATTGAAAAGATCCGTTTACCTCGGCCTGTGACACATGATGTTTTTCTTGATGCACTTACGAATCTCAATACGTATGTAGATCACGTTCTTATTTCTGGTGTGAAGAACGACACGTTCTTTGTTCGCCTTTATCTGCGACATCATGGTGACCTTATCGACCTAGATGCCCGCCCAAGTGATGCAATCAATCTTGCTATTCGCCAAAACGCACCGATTTATGTCGAGGAAGAGGTGCTCGATCAGCAATCGTTTCCCTATATCATCAAGAAGAATCATGCGATCGACGAGAACGATATCGAACAATTCCACACGTTTATCAAGACGATCAAGCCCGAAGACTTCGAGAATGATGGATAAAAGGTCTCCGCAAACGGGCAATTCGTCCCGCTTTCCAAAATCTGTCAAAAAACTCTTGAAAAAAAACTATGAGTTTCATATATTTAATAAGCGCGATTTTCGGGCCCATAGCTCAGTTGGTTAGAGCGCACGCCTGATAAGCGTGAGGTCAGCAGTTCAAATCTGCTTGGGCCCACCATTTTTTGTGGATAAACACTCCACCGTGAGCCGAGTTAGCCGGTGGAGTGTTTATTATAAAGTTCGAGGGTCAAATAGGCTCATCGCGTAGTGCAACATCGGTTGCATATTTTTTGTGGGGCATTAGCTCAGCTGGGAGAGCGCGGGCTTTGCAAGCCTGAGGTCAGGGGTTCGATCCCCCTATGCTCCACCACAAAAAGTAACGGGTTGGAATGATTCCAACCCGTTTTTTATTGCAAGCTGTTTGCTTTGTCTTATTAAAAAGCCCGTGATCAGTGATTGCTGAAGGTGTAGTTTTCGGGATGAGCTTTCACATCTTCACGCAGCTTCGGATTCATCTTACGCGTTCCGCGGTATGCATCCTGAGTTTCAGTCGCGACAACCTGATTGCGATTTTCCATCTTGATCTGCGTATCAAAGCTATTACCATCAACAGAAGACTGCATAGCCTCTTTTGTCAGACGCAAGCCAAAAGGCGAGGTGTTCTTTACCATGGTTTCTGCGATCTCAAGAGCGGCATCGAGCACGTCTTCATCGGCGACCAGGCGATTTGCGAAGCCCCATTCATAGAGCTCTTCTGCGCCAATGCGACGTGCAGTCATCAAAACCTCGTTGGCTCGCGCAAATCCGATGATCTTTGGCAAATAGAAAGAGCCAGACATATCGGTACCGGTTAGACCAATATTCAGGTAACCAGCCTGCATCTTATAAGACTCTCCGAGAACGCGCAGGTCGCAAGCGCAGGATATAGACAGACCACCGCCGACCGCATGCCCTTTCAATGCGCCTATGATCGGCTGCGGGCATGCGCGCATGTTCACAACCTGGTCTGAACAGATGGTTTGCATGATGAAGAAATCGCGCTGAGTGCGTCCCATTTCCTCGGGTGGATCGAGCGCAAGATCGTTCAAATTGAATCCCGCGCAGAACGAAGTGCCTTCTCCGGTTAAGATGATGACGCGGCATTCGGGGTCCATACGCACCTTGATCAGGAATTCATTGAATTCCGCCATCTGCTCGTAGGACATCGCATTCAAATTACCTGCATCGTTGAACGCACAGATATAGATCGGGCCTTTCTGCGTGATGGTGATCTTCTTGTAGTTATCGTACGTGAAGTCATCCATGTGATATTGGTCTTGGTATACCCCCATCATTCCCCCTTAGTGATAAAAAACAGTATGCGAACAGCATAACGCAAAAACGCGCCGAACAATTCGCCGAGCGAGCCTTTCACAGCCCTAAATCAGAGATGGATTTCCTCTGAGAGAAAGATGGGTAGTATGGTGTAGGTTACAACTCACCAAAAGAAGAGGTATGAACACACATGAGACAGGAAAACATCCGTAATGTTGCGATCATCGCTCACGTTGATCATGGTAAGACCACTCTGGTCGATCGTTTGCTCTATACCGCGGGCGTGTTTCGTGAGAATCAGGAGGTGCAAGAACGCGTACTCGACTCCAACGATCAAGAGCGCGAGCGCGGCATTACCATTCTGTCCAAGAATATCTCCATCTCATATAAGGATGTGAAGATCAACGTCATCGATACGCCAGGTCACGCTGATTTCGGTGGTGAGGTAGAGCGTGTGTTGAATATGGCAGATGGCGCCTTATTGATTGTTGATGCCTTTGAAGGCCCTATGCCTCAGACGCGTTTTGTTTTGCGTCATGCACTTGAGCTAGGATTGCGCATCGTGCTTGTCATTAACAAGATCGATCGACCTGGATCGCGTCCTGAAGAAGTGGTTGATGAAGTATTCGACCTTATGGTCGAGCTCGAGGCAAGCGATGAGCAGCTCGATTTTCCTATCATCTATGCATCAGCGGTGAATGGATATGCTCGCTATGAGGCGACAGACGACAATGACAACATGATCCCTCTGCTCGATACCATTTTGAAGGAAGTTCCTGCCCCTGATTGTGAGCCTTCAGGTCCAGTCGCTTTGCAGCTTTGCACGATCGATCATTCAAGTTTTGTGGGTCGTATTGGTGTGGGGCGTCTTTTCTCAGGCACGATGTCTAAAAATGAACCCGTGCTCGTGATCAAGAACGATGGCACACGATACAACACCACTATTAAACAGGTGTTTACTTTTGATGCACTTGGAAAGAAGGAAGAAGAGCAGGTCTCTGCAGGTGACATCATTGCAGTGGTCGGTGTCGAGGATGCAGATATCGGAGATATGGTGACAAGTCGAGAAAACCCGATCGAGCTCGATCCGATCGAGGTCGAGGAACCGACTATGGCGGTCGTTTTCGAGGCTTCAACTTCACCACTTGTTGGTCGAGAGGGAGAAATCGTCGGCGCTCGTCAATTGAAAGAACGACTGTTCAAAGAGGCTGAGAGCAATATTTCGATGCGTATCCGTGAAACTGACGATAAATCAGGCGTAGAAGTTGCAGGACGTGGTCTTCTCCATCTATCAGTGCTCATGGAGACCATGCGTCGAGAGGGCTTCGAATTTCAGGTTGGTCGCCCGCGTGTCATCATCAAGAAGGATGACCAGGGAAATCTGCTCGAGCCGATCGAAGAAGCGACGGTCGATGTGCCGAGTGAGTATGCAGGAAAATGCATCGAGGTGTTCGGTACCGCTGGGGGAGAGATGACTGACATGTTCCAACGAGGAGAACAAACCCATCTTGTTTTCAAAATTCCTTCTCGTGGAACAATGGGTCTTCGCACGCGTCTGCTCAATGTTTCACATGGAGAAGCAACGATGTTTCATCATTTCAGCGAATATGGCCCGTATCGCGGCGAATTTGGAGGTCGCAAGAATGGCTCGATGATCGCGATGGCTACAGAGAAGTCTGTTGCTTATGCGCTTGATACGCTGCAGCAGCGCGGGCAGCTCTTCGTAGGTCCTGGTGAGGAATGCTACGAAGGAATGATCGTTGGGGAATCTGCCAAGGAAGGCGATATGGTAGTGAACGTAGCGAAAGCAAAGCAGCTGGGAAATCAACGTTCTTCTGGTGCAGATAAGGCAATTCAGCTTACGCCACCTGTTGTATTCACGCTTGAAGAAGCACTTGAGTATATCGAGGATGATGAGCTTGTAGAGATCACGCCGCTCAACATCCGCCTTCGAAAGCGAACACTTTCCTCCATACAGCGCAAGAAGGAAGCGAAGAACAAATAACCTTCTTTTTTATCACGAAACAAAAGGCACCCTTATCGGGTGCCTTTTGATATATGAAGAGCCTCTGATTTTCGCCGACACGAAAATGGAGCATTTGTGCAGACAAACCCAAGAAACCATACTTGTGTAACAATCATTTTGCGCACATGCGCACCGATCTCTACGATGCAGATTCATATATCAGATAGGGAACTATATGACGCTCAAGACCATGTTTTCAAAAGTTTCTGTTTTTGTACTCGCGGCTATTTGCTGCATCTCGCTTGCTGGTTGTGGTTCGAAATATGGTTATACGGGCGGAACTGCAGCAACGGTCAACGGAACGCCGATCGAAGAAGACACGGTTACGAAATATATTCAAGATTTCCGTACAAGTTCTGATCTTTCAAGCGACGAAGCTTGGGCAAGCTGGCTCAAAGAGAGCTCTCAAGATCCTCAATCCATTCGCAGCCAGGTCATCGACTATTACGTCCAGCAGGAATTGATTCGACAAGCAGCACAAGAGAACGAAGTTGTGGTCGAGCAGTCTGCAATCGACGAACAAGTCGATGCGATGAAGAAGAATTATAGCAATGACAGTGCATGGCAAGACGCCCTTGCTCAGTCTGGTGTTACAGAAGATCAATATCGCGAATCAATAGAGATTGGTTTGACGTCGCGTGCTCTTCAGGAAAAGGTTATTACTGAGGTTGATACCAGCGACGACGCGGGCTTGCTTGAATTCATGAACACCTATAAAGATATGATCAACGGCTCGAAGCGCTCATCCCACATCTTGCTCGAAGCAGGGGATGAAGCTAAAGCAGAAGAGATCGTAGGCTTGCTTACTTCTGGTCAGATGGATTTCGCTACTGCCGCACAACAGTTCTCGACCGATACAGGATCTGCTCGCAATGGTGGCGATGTAGGCTGGGATACAATCAACAACTTTGTTGAAGAATATACCGCGGCTCTCGATAGCATCGAGCTTGGACAGATTACGCTCACAACAAGCGATTATGGTATCCACATCATCTTGTGCACCGATGTCTTGAATATTGAGGGCGAACCAACTTCTCTGTCTGATTATCCTGAAGAGATCGTCGAGTATATGCGCACGATCTACGGAAGCCAGAAACAGGCGGAAGATTTCCAAGAATGGCTCACTCATTACAAAGAGGAGTCGGATGTTGTTATCAACGATATGCCAGCGAATGTGCCGTACAACATCGATCTGTCGCAGTTCAATACGGATTCGGACGACTCAGCGACCGACGAGTCGAACGGCTCTTCCAGTAGCAGCGACGGCGATACCCAGAATTTGAGCGCTATCGAAGGTGAAAGCACTCAAGAAGAGGGATTGCCTGAGGGAGATCAGTAACTGATCCTCATTTCTTGAGAAAAGAGAATAATGGAAGCTCCTCTTATTCAATTACATGACGCTGTCGTGCGTCGTAATGGCACTAACATTCTAGAGATCGATTCATTCGAGCTACGATCAGGGGAGAACATCGCGTTGCTTGGCCCCAATGGAGCAGGGAAGTCGACTTTTATCCAGTTGATCACGCGCGAGGTGTTTCCGCTTCATCGAGATATGCCCCCCGTTCTTTTTCGTGGAAACGAGCGTACGACGCTGCAGGAAACGAAAAAGGTGCTCGGCGTTGTCTCCTCGACGATGCAAGATCAGATCACCGTTCATCTTCCTGCTTATGACATCGTTGCAGGAGGCTTATTCGGCACGCTTGGTATTCCTGATATGTATCACGTTACCGCGTCTTCGCATCAACATGTTCTCGACATCATGGATATGCTCGGTGTGCTTGATCTTGCTGATCGGGATATCAAGACGCTTTCTACGGGTCAAGCGCGCCGCATCCTCCTTGCGCGTGCTCTCATTCATGATCCAGAGGTTCTTGTTTTTGATGAGCCAACAACTGGGCTTGACCCCGAGGGAATGTACTACGTTCGTAAATCCATGCGTGATCTTGTCGCCCAGGGTAAATCGATCATTTTGGTAACTCATTATCCTGAAGATATTATTCCTGAGGTCGATCGTGTCGTCATGATCAAAGATGGCAAACTCTTTGATGATGGTTCTAAGACTGACCTTCTTACGAGTGTGCGCATGTCGGAACTGTTCGATGTGCCTTTGCGGATTATTGAGCAAGATGGCTATTTTTCCCTTGTGAGTGAATATTAAACTGGTATATAATCTATCATCGCACGTGCAAGAGCACACTTTGGAGAGATGTCCGAGTCTGGCTTAAGGAGCACGATTGGAAATCGTGTATACGCCAAAAGCGTATCTGGGGTTCGAATCCCCATCTCTCCGCCAGTTGATACCATGCCAGTCGGCGTGTTAAACAGAATTCACGTGTGGACATGATTCGATCATGACCGAGTGAATCTCGTTGAAGAAGCGCTCGAAAGAGCGTTTTCTTTTATCAGCTTTGTCGATCGCTTTGTTGCGAAAGACGGGTTTTTGGAAGGGTGGCAGAGCGGCTGAATGCGGCGGTCTCGAAAACCGTTTTGCCCATAACATGGGTAACGAGGGTTCAAATCCCTCCCCTTCCGCCAGAGTGATGAAAGGCTCCCGATTCGGGAGCCTTTTTTGTGTCACAAGAAGCATGAACACAGCTGTAGACAGTGTGTTCATCAAGCTTTTATCTCCCTTACTTTTCTTCGAAAGAACCCAATTTCAGCGCATGATCCGCTCTGTTGGTTTGGCGTTCGAATTTTATGGGAAAAACCATGCGTCACACGCTAGATTCGTCCTGCAGCAGGGTGATTTTGACGCGATGATCTGAATTGAAGAGTGGGATTTTCACTATGTGATCCTGCCAGCGACTCGCCCTGTGTTCAGCGAAAAACACACTTGAAAACAACCTTCTTTATCGCGAAGTAGCGTGTATATCATCTTGCTAAAACCCTGCTAGCACCCCATTTCCCAGTTGCTATCAATCCACGTGAGACGATGAAAGATAGTGCTAGCAGTATCGTTGCTCTCCATCTCTTCCGACCTTGCGTAACCAATGCCATAGATTCCTTCATTGCAAGCAATTCATGATCATATTTCATGATCCTTTTTGCTTTTATGATGCGTGTGCGAATGTGTAACAAGAATGCGCGTGCTTACTTTGGGTGCGCGAAGATAAAACAGAGATCAGAACACGCGTTTTCATGCTGCCAGCAATAAGGAGGGTGGCAAGAAAAGAGCGTTCTTTGATAGTGGTCGCGTATTTTATCGGCGTGACACGCGGTCCTATTCGGGGATGTACTACACTTACTTCTCCGATACCTTTTTTGCGTTTCTTCAACAAGTGACGATGATCTGTAAGTATGAACTTGATCGTGTTGCTCTTACAATAGAGAGGATGCAACTGAGGGCTTTGCGAAAGCTCGATCAAGGATTCTCGAGGGTAAGGTAATGGCAAAACAACCAGACAAGAGAAGTGAAGCATCGGACGCTCTTCTTTGCGTCAAGATGTTCGGTACCTTTACGATCTCACAAGTATCGCATGAGCGCGCCGATCGTGTTCTTTTTGATCACGAGGAAACATCGGCACCTTCGGCACATATTGCTGCAAGTTTGACCGGTCGCGCCCATAGACTTTGGCTGCTTATTGCCTATCTGATTGTGAATCGCGATCACGGCGTATCCCCGCAAGAATTGATCGATCTTCTTTGGCCTGAAGTGACGAGCAACAATCCTGCCTCTACGTTGCAGAACAATGTAAGCCGTGCACGCACGCTCTTCTCCGAAGCTCATTTCGATAATTCGCGTGATCTGATCAAATATACTGACGGCCTTTATTATTGGGCGCCTGACGAAGCGACAATGATCGATGTTGAGATATTTGAAAGTCGCGCGCTTCATATCGGCGATCTGATTCCAGCAGATGATCCTGAAGCACTCGATCGGGCACTCGAAACCTGTCAGCTCTACCAAGGTGATTTCCTCAGCGCTGCTTCAGATGTTTCATGGTGTGCGAATCTTGCGGTGTACTACCGCACGCTCTACAAACGTTTATGCAAGACGACCATCGTTGCGCTTCTTGAAGCGGGACGATTGAAAGAAGCAGAAGCACTGTGCCTTCAGGTCATCAACCTCGAACCTGCAGCAGAAGAATTCAGCGCGTTGCTGATGCGCGCCTATATCATGGATGATGATCCAAGCGCCGCGCTCGACCATTACCAAACGATTGCTTCGCATCTTGCGGAAACCTATGATATTCGTCCGAGTGCTGATATGGAAACCCAACGCGAGATCGCACTTCAAGAGTTGTATGGTCGTAGCATGACCGAGGAGAGCATCCGTAACTTCCTTTTCGAGACCAACGATGATGACGGCGCCTTTGCTTGCAGTAATGCGGTCTTTCGCGAGATCGCACTTTTGCGTCTACGCGAGATGGAGCGCAGCGGTGAAGAATCTCATCTCATTGCGATCACGATTGATAATCAGATCCTCAAAAACGACAGAAGGATCATCAATGCCAAACGGGTCGCTCAAGTCCTTTCTTCCACTCTTCGCTCAAGCGATCCTTTCACCAAGGTCGGATCGAATCAATTCCTTGTTCTTTTACCTGGTGCAAATGCGGAAAACTCACAGATGGTATTCGAGCGCATTGTTGCCCGCTTCGAAGAGGTGTTTCCTCGTGCCGACGTTGCGTTCAAAGTTTCCATGGTCAGCTTGGGAGCACTTCGTTAAATGTACTAAAATGAACGCATGAGAAAACAGGTGAATCTGAAAGACCAGATCTGGGAGCAGCTTTGCAGCGTTGGAGCAGTGCTGATGAGCATGATTGCCCTGATCATTCTTCTCTACTTCATTACTGTCATCGTTCGTCTTATTGCTTCGATGATGGCCTAGGGAAGTGTAGCCGATAATGTGGAAGCGTTTTACGTTTGAAGACATTCGCATCATCGCGCATTATCTAGGAACGCTTACGTCCCTATTCTCTGTCGCATTGCTCATTCCGCTCGTGACCGCGATCATCTTTCAAGAATGGGAGCCCGCTACGCGCTATTTGCTCGCAGGAGGTATTTCTCTCACGATCGGCTCCCTCCTGCGCATGGCGAAAATCGAACCAGGGCGCTTGACTCAACAGCAAGCCATGGCCCTTACCGGTTTCGTATGGATGGTACTTGCCTTTGTTGCTTCTGTTCCCCTTGCAATGTCGGGCCACTATGCGAGCTACCTTGATGCGCTCTTCGACGGCGTTTCTGGTCTGACCACTACTGGTGCGTCGTTGATCATGGATCTGGAGCATCTCTCATACGCAGATAATATGTGGCGATTTGTCATGCATTTCCTTGGCGGTATGGGACTTATCGTCATCGCACTTTCGCTTGGTCTGCTCTCTTCGTCAACTTCTGGTCTGTATTCTTCAGAAGGACGAAGCGAGCATGTGGTTCCTAATGTCATCACCACGACGCGCCTTATTAGCAAGATCTCTTTGACCGTGATCGGCATCGCGACCATCTTACTTATGCTCTTCTGTTTGGTTGCGGGCATGGAGCCTGTTCGTGCGCTGCTTCATGGACTATGGATATCGATATCGGGCTTCATGACCGCAGGCTTTACTCCCACCAGTCAATCCATCATGTACTACCATTCGTATTTCCTCGAGGTCGCTTGTATGATTCTTATGCTGCTCGGCATGGTGAACTTCGGCCTTTTTGTCGCGGTATGGCGGGGCAAGACTCATCTCTTCTTCAAGGATATGGAGATTCGAACTGGTCTGATCTGGATCGTGTTCATGGGCATCGTGTTTATGGCCACGCTCTCTTCAACGCAGCTTTTTTCTGATGTGCTCACGATGTTGCGCCGCGGAGTATTCATGATGATGTCCGCAGCAAGCACAACAGGCTTTCAGATCGTTACAACTAATCAGCTCATTACCGTCTTCTCATCGGGCGCTATCCTCATTTTGGCGATCTTGATGGCCGTGGGTGGTTCGAGCGGAAGTACCGCTGGTGGTATGAAGCTCTCGCGTATTGGACTCACGGCGAAATCGATCGTCTCCTCGATCAAAGAGGCGATTGCGCCCGATTCAGCACGAGTATCAGTGGTCTATCACCATATTGGCAAACAAGTGCTCAATAACGATATCGCTCGAGCTGCGATGACGGTATCGACGCTTTTCGTTGTGACCTATGTTATCGGCGCGTTGGCAGGTATCGCACATGGTTACGATGCGACTGCCTCTATTGCAGAGAGCGTTGCGATGGCATCCAACGGCGGACTATCATTTGGTATCACTACTCAAGGAATGCCAAGCACGCTTGAGGCGATCTACATCCTTGAGATGTGGGCGGGCCGTCTCGAGTTCATCACGCTTATCGCGCTTATCGTCAAGATCGTAGTTTCGGTCTTGCCCGCACGTAAAACCCGGGGGCAACGTTGATGTTCGGCGCAAAACACCAACACTACGATCGTGGCATCCTTGTGAGGATTGCCTTCCTTTTCGCTGCATTTTGTGTGGCGATTAGTCTTTGCGCTGCGGTCGCTTGGGGTGAGGAGGAATTGCCCGAGGCAACAGAGTCGATCGATACTAACGGCAATGTGGTCAATGTGAATCAGATGCCCGATAGCTCTTTTCTCTACAACACTGACATTTCAGAACTCTCCGATGCTGAATCGTTTCATGACACGCAGATGGTGCAAGTGACGGGAGAGGTAGTTGGAGACCGCATCAATGATGAGAGCAATTCAGGTCTTTGTTGGATAACCTTGCAAAGTCTCAATGAAAACGATTCTTCATCTGTTGCCGTACTGATGTCGAATGAACAGGCAGCGCTGATCGACCGATATGGAAACTATCAAGTGAATGGAACGGAATTGCAGGTTCGAGGCATATTCTATCTCACATGCCCCGAACACCAAGGACTCTCTGATCTACATGCGCAGGAAGTGACTGTAGTGCATGCGGGTTCTGAGCGGGAACACTCGATCAATTCCGCAGTATTGTGGGCTGCGTTCCTGGCGATAGGCATTGGGCTGCTGAGCTTATTCACGTATCGATTCCTCCGCGAGCGAAGAAAATAGGCAAGCATGCAAGAGGGAGTAGTAGTCAAGCTCGACCGCGGATATCCTTTGGTGCAGTTGCCAGATGGATCGAAGATCCGTTGCGAACATGCTACAAGTTTGGTCAAGAAGAAGACAGACCGAGCGGTCATTGGTGATCGCGTCTGTATCGATCATCCCGGTGGTCATGAAAAAGGGATCATCAAAGAGATCTGTCCACGCTCTACCCAATTTGTTCGCAAGGATCCTACTGAACGAGCGCTTCCACAGACGCTCGCATCAAATTTTGATCTTGTCTTGATCGCACAACCTGTTGAAGAAGTGAATTTCAAGCGCCTTGAGCGAGAACTTGTGCTTGCTCATGAAACGGGTGCGCAAGTCGCGGTCGTTTTAACCAAGGCGGATCTTATGCGTGAAAACGATCGATTCAAAGAGACGTGTGATCGTGTATGCGCACTCGTTGGCAGCGATCCAGTTCTTGTGGTCAGCCAAGAGGACAGCGCCTCGATCGATGCTGTAGCACGGCTGATCGCACAAGATAACCGCACTGCTGTTTTGATCGGGCGAAGTGGTGTGGGGAAATCGAGCTTGGTAAATCTCCTGGTAGGAAAGGATATACAACGTACCACGCCGGTGAGACAGTCGGACGGAAAAGGCAGGCACACCACTGTTTCACGTGAAATCGTTGCGTTGCCGCAGGGGGGCAGCATTGTCGACATGCCTGGAGTTCGGGGGCTTGGTTTATGGGATGCCGAAGAAGGAATCAAAGCAGCTTTCAGCGAGATCGAAGCGATCGCACAGCGATGTAGATTTCGCGATTGTGCGCATGAGCGCGAAGCAGGATGCGCAGTGCGAGAAGCGGTCGAGGCTGGCCTGCTTGCTCCTGAGCGTCTCGAATCATATCTGCGTCTTAAGCAAGAGAACGAAGAAGTACGCACAAAGCGTTTGGAGGCAGAGCGCTTACGCGAGCGCCGCGGCCACCCTCGACATCGGAGCGGAAAGTAGAACAGTATTACTTGCGCTACAATGAATACGCTACTTTCGAGGAGAGCATAATGAATCCAGCCGTCATCATCCCAACATTTCATCAAGCTGCAGCCGACGCAGACAAACCGATAACAGAAAGCATCTATGATCATCCAACTCCATTAGATGCGCCCGGCACACTTGCTCGTTGTCTTGATTCGCTTCAGTATGTTCAAGGACTTGGGCAGGTTATCATTACGGTTTCGCACAATGAAGCTGTCGAGAAGGTCAAAGCGATTGTCGACCAGTTCCCTCAGATGCATACGCTTGTTATCAGCGAGAGCGAAGCAGCTATTATCCAGCAACGTTTGGAGCAGCTCGGTTTTGGAGATACATCAGAGAAGATCGGTGTGCGTGGCTATTCAGCGGTTCGTAATCTCGGTATCGTAGTCTCGAACATCTTGGGATTCGATGCGGTGGTCTTCCTTGATGATGATGAGGTGATCGAGGATCCTGCGTTTCTCGCCAAAGCGATGTATGGTCTTGGAAAACTGACCCGTCGCGAGATACCGATCCTTGCAAAATCAGGATACTATCTAAATGCGAAGGGTAGCTATCTTTCGATGAGCCAGAACAAGTGGTATAACCGCTATTGGCAACAAGGATCTGCCTTCAATAACTGGATCACGAAAGCGATGTCGGGTCCGCGACTTTCTCGTTCGAATCATGTGTGCGGTGGCTGTCTTGCGCTACACAAGCAAGCATATATGCGTGTTTGCTTCGATCCGTGGATACCGCGTGGTGAAGATCTCGACTATCTTATCAACCTTCGTATGTACGGCTCGGATGTATGGTTCGACAACCAATGGTATTTGCTTCATCTTCCCCCGCAAGAACGACACGAAGGTCATCGATTCCGTAAAGATATCTTTCGTTGGATCTATGAGTACTACAAGATCGAGTTCAGCCAATCGCAGATCGATCTGTTGCAGATCAAACCTTCGTCGCTCGAGCCTTACCCTGGACCTTTCCTCGAGCGCGGACTCGAAAAACGCATCAAGAAAACGGCGCTTTTGCGATCGCTCGTGCGTCCTGACAAGGCGGCATATCGAAAAGCTGCAACGGTGGCGACCTCTGAAGCGGTTATGTATGCTCAAAAATATTGCGATAAGTATTTTGATTTCCAACGCGCTTGGGTCCAGATCATGGCGCAAACTGAAAATGATGCTGTGCTGCAGCAGGCACTCATCCAAGCAGCGCTCGCACGAGAAGCTGGGGAAGAGATCGAAGTTGCTGCTCCTGATCCCGGACTTGATGCGGGCATGACTGGCGAGATTCATCTTGATCTTGCGGACGGGGAATAGGATCTTCTGTGCTCGAGCAATTCGTGCTAGCTATATTGTTCGGTCTGGTGGTCGGTTTGTTTTCGGGGCTGCTGGGAATCGGTGGTGGAACGCTCATGGTTCCCGTTTTTCGTTTGGGTTTCAATATGAGTGCGATCGCTTCTACTGCAACCTCGCTCTTTACCATCGTCCCCACCTCGATCGCTGGTTGTATCACTCATTTCAAAAATGGAACATGTATCGCAAAGATCGGTATCACCGCAGGTATCGCCGGCGCGCTTACCTCGCCGCTTGGCGTGCTTGCAGCTACGAATTCACCCGATATCGCGATCATGGCTTGTGCGGCGCTCATCATCGTTTACTCTGCGGTGACCATGTTCAGAAAAGCGCTAAGCATGCCCAAGCGATCCCGCTCCGATCTCTCCATGCATGCGGCACTTCAGCGTTTTAGAGCAGAGTTTTCAGATGAGGATCTTACTCCTGAATCTCTCGAGCAAGAACGAGCGAAAAAAGAGGCGCTTCTCGCTGAGCAAAAGCGAAAGCTTCGTGAAGAGCGCAAACAGGTCACGATAAAGATGTGCGTCCTTGGTGCTGCGATTGGTCTTATTGCAGGATTCGCCTCGGGATATGTTGGCGTAGGGGGCGGTTTTATTATGGTGCCCCTCTTCATATCTCTGCTCGGTATTACGATGAAGCAAGCCTCCGGTACGAGTCTCTTTGCGGTGGTCTTGCTTGCCATTCCTGGTGTAGTGACCCAATGCATGCATGGCAATGTCGATTATGTTGCAGGTATCGCGATGGCTCTTGGCTCTATTCCTGGTGCTCTTATCGGCGCCTCGCTTATTAGGTATATTCCCGAACGGAAATTGCGTTTTTTGTTCGGGTTCTTCCTGCTATTTGCCGCTATTATTCTTATAGGTAATGAATTGGGCGTTTTCGCGGGATAGTTCGCGAACCTCGTCCTTTGCTGAGGTGCACATGAATTTCCCACGCCACAACATCTATGTTTTCTTAGAGATCCTGTCATTGTGTCTTGCGCTCATTTCGGGTTGTGCGCTCGGGTGGGCGATGTTTGGAGAGAAGAACCCCGTTCTCATCGGTATAGCGGGCATCTTCTTTACGATTTTTTTGCTCATTACCATCGCGCTCATGCTCGATCCTGATAAGATTCGCGCACGTCAATCACTTTCCGTACTTGGTCTTGCAAGCGATCTTCTCGAAGGAATCCAAGGAGGATTCAATACGGCGAGCGCGCAGCATGCCTGTGAGATCTTGTATCGTTCCTCGTCGGCATCTGCTGTAGCGGTGACCGACACCGAGGTGATCTTAGGGTATTGCGGTGCCGGTGAAGAAGAACTTGGGAAGCTCGAATGCAGTATCCGCACATTTGCTACAAGGCAAACGCTCGAAGATGGTCAGACCCGTGTGCTGAACTCTCCAGAGGAAGTAGGTCTTCCCAACAAAGTACGCGGGATCAAAGCGGCGATCATCGTGCCGCTCAAGATTGGCTCAACGATCGTTGGCACGTTGAAGTTCTATTATCCGTCTGCTTCTCGGATCACAGAAACGCAAGTATCGATCGCAGAAGGATTCGCCCAGCTCATCTCAACACAGATTGCCGCAATGGAGCTCGAGGAGCAGAAAAAGCTTGCGACCAGCATGGAGCTCAAGGCACTACAAAGCCAGATCAATCCTCATTTTTTGTTCAATACCATCAATACGATGGCATCGCTTGTTCGAACTGATCCCGAGAAGGCTCGCGTGCTCCTACGCGAATTCGCGGTCTTCTATCGCCAGGCTCTTGAGAATGCATCCGATCTGATTCCGCTTGCACGTGAGGTCGAGCAAACAGTTCGTTATCTTTCACTTGAACAGGCGCGATTCGGAGAAGATCGCTTGTGCGTGAAGGTTTCGATCAGTGATGATGTGAAAGCGCTCATGGTTCCAGCTTTCATGATCCAACCCTTGGTCGAGAACTCTATCAAGCACGGTTTTCCTGCGGAAGGGCAGTTGGTCATCTCAATCAGCGGAGAGATCAAGCTTGCTGATGTATATCTTTATGTGGCAGATAACGGTTTGGGTATGACCGAAGATGCGCTGCGCAACATTATGAGCCCAAGCTCCCAAACGGGTCTCGGTATTGCAGTCAAGAATGTCAACGATCGCATTCGTGGGTATTATGGCGAAGAGTCATACATGGAATATCAGAGCGAGCTGGGCAAAGGTACGCAGGTCACGCTCTACTTGAAAGACTGTGCATCGAATCAATTCTAACGATCAAGCATAGATACGCTCCGAGCAGGTGTAATACATTGGCGAACACTGCCGCACGGATGTGTGCATGATTATCTGTTTTGAATACGGTTTGAGCGATAAAGACGCTGCAGATCGCTGCGTAATAGTCTATAATAGGCACGATTTTGTAAGTTTTCACTTTACACAGAGGAGGTCGTGTTGTTAAAGGCGATTATTGTAGACGACGAAGCGCCAGCACGCTCCGAATTACGTTTTTTACTAGGCGAGCTCAATCAAGCCGAGGTCGTTTCTGAGGCAGCGAGTGTTCGCGAAGCTATCGAAAAGCTCAAGGAATATCCTTGCGATGTAATGTTTCTTGACATCAACATGCCTGAAGCAACTGGTCTTCAGTTAGCCGAGGCGCTTCAGCATTTGAAGTTCCCTCCTGCGGTCGTATTCGTTACTGCTTATAGCGAATTCGCGCTGGACGCTTTCAAGGTGAATGCGGTCGATTATCTGGTCAAGCCAGTCGAGACCGAGCGTCTTGCGCATGCGCTTGCTCGCGTACGCGAGCATGTTGTTTTGCACGCCCGCGCCCAAAAAGCCGAACGTATTCCGGTCGAAAAGGGAGGCAAGAAAATCCTCATCAACATCGATCAGATTCGTTTTGTCATGGCTCGTGATGACTATGCCTATCTGCAAACCGATACTGATCGTTATTTCTCAACGGTCAGCTTGGCTCAGCTCGAGAAGACACTCGACGGGCATGGTTTCTTCCGTGTTCATCGTGGCTATTTGGTCAATCTTTCATTGGTTAAAGAAGTTGAGCCGCAGTCTGGTGGAACGCTCTTGCTCACGCTCGATGGTGTAGAAGAGAAGATTCCTGTTTCACGTCGTCGTGTCTCATCGCTCAAAAAAGCGCTTGGCTTGTGATCTTTGACTTTCATAGTTGAAACCGAAACGCCTCCTTTTCAGGAGGCGTTTTTATATGCTTGTATTTGCAAAAAACGTATGTGTACATGTTGACCGATTACGTCTATCCGCAAGAAGCGGCGTTGCGAAGGAATGTGCGCTGCGAGTGGTAAAATTCAAGGTCGTCCTAAAAGTTCTTCGAGATTGGACCATTCAATGGAATGTAGTGCACAAAATCCGGTCATTGGTATCATCATGGGCTCCGAGTCAGACATGCCCGCCATGGAGCCTTGCATGAAACAGCTCGATGATTTTGGTGTCCCGTACGAAGTAAAGATCGCAAGCGCTCATCGTAAGCCCAGCGAGGTGCACGAGTGGGCATCTACGGCGATCGATCGGGGAATTCGCGTTATCATCGCGGCCGCAGGAAAGGCCGCTCACCTTGGTGGTGTTGTTGCAGCGTATACTCCCGCACCCGTCATCGCAGTGCCTATGAAGACCAGCGATCTGGGAGGACTCGACTCTTTGCTTTCGATGGTTCAGATGCCAAGCGGTGTTCCAGTTGCATGTGTTGCTATCAATGGCGCGAAGAATGCGGCTATCTTGGCTGTTCAAATGATGGGAACAGGTTGTGAAGGAGCCCGCCAGAAGATCATCGATCTTAAGGCAGAGATGGCAAACGCATAACCTGAAGAGCAGTTTCATCGTCCAAGAGAAACGATGCATAGGAAAACGAGGTTGATGTGAGCAAATCCTTCTTGATGGGAAATCAGGCATTCGCGCATGCTGCACTCGAGGCAGGAGTTCGTGTTTGTGCTGGTTATCCAGGAACTCCTTCTTCAGAAGTGATCGAGACCATCGCGCAGCTGCATGAGGCAGGCTCAGCGCAAGATGTATATGTTGAGTGGTCTACGAACGAAAAAGCTGCGCTTGAGATGCTAGCAGGCGCGTCGCTTTCAGGGGCGCGCACTTTGTTTACCGCAAAACAGGTTGGACTCAATGTTGCCAGCGATGCGCTTATGTCCCTCAATTATATCGGCGTTGAGGGCGGCACCGTGCTGCTCGTTGCTGATGATCCAGGTCCGATTTCTTCTCAGACCGAGCAGGATACGCGCCGATTTGCATCATTTGCAAAGGTACCGGTGTTCGATCCAGCAACTCCCGAACAGGGATGCGCGATGATCGCTGCTGCATATGAGCTCTCGGAAAAATATCATACTCCCGTTATTTTTCGTCCTACAACGCGTATCGCCCACGCTTCCACGTTTATGGAGGTTGCGGAAGAAACCAGAGGAAAAGAAGCAACTGGATTCGAGAAGGATGCAAGCAGATGGGTCATCTTTCCACGTCGTTCCTATCGCGCGCATGGAGAGATCAACGAACGCTTAAGGCAGATCGCACACGAATTCAGCGAGTCTTCCTTTAACCCATGGGAAGAGATCGCGGGCACCGATGAGGGCGCAAAGATCGGCATCATCGCAGGTGGCATCTCGTATTCATATGCACAAGAGGCTCTGCGGCAGATCGAAGAAAAAGTTATGTCAGCAGGTGTTCTTTCACCAAGTTATCGATTGATGCAGATAGGTACACCCTATCCGTTCCCCGAAGAAGCGGTCGCGCAATTTGCTGAAGGACTCGAGAAAATTCTTGTGCTCGAAGAGCTCGACTGTGTGATCGAAGATGAAATGTTGAAGCTTTGTGGCAGATCGCATGCGCATTTTGACGTATATGGGAAGCTTTCAGGGGATACGCTCGATCGCGGCGAGAATAGCGTTGATGCGCTTGTTTCCCAGATCGAGGCATTCTTCGACCTTGATCTTCCCTCTACTAAGACCACCACAATCGACTTTCAGGAGCCGATTCCCGACAGACCTGCTGTTTTGTGCGCAGGTTGTCCACATCGTGGCGCGTTCTATGCAGTGAAAAAGGCGCTCGGTCGTACCCGTGAAGCAGTCCTTTGTGGCGATATCGGCTGCTATACGCTTGGCAATGCAGCGCCGCTAAATGCAGTCGATACCTGTCTTGACATGGGCGCAGGGATCACGATGGCACAAGGTTTCAATGTTGTTGAGCCTCATAAGAAAGCCCTTGCTTTCGTAGGCGATTCAACCTTTTTTGCCTCAGGCATGACTGGCGTTGCGAACGCAGTCTATAATCGCCACGATATCACGATCGTGGTACTGGATAATGCGACCACGGCCATGACCGGATCGCAGCCTCATCCTGGTACAGGTGCTACATTGATGGGCGGTTTTACTGCTCCCATCTCGATCTATGATGTACTCAGTTCTCTTGGTGTAAAGAAGATCACAAAGGCAAATCCGTTGTTTGCCGATAAAGCGATCGAAGCAGCGCGTGAAGCCATCGATTACGAGGGGCCATCGGCTGTTATCTATGAGTCGCCGTGCACGAAGCTTACGAAGCCAAAACCGCCAGTCTACTTCATCGCGAACGCATGTGCAGGTTGCCGTAAATGCGTCACCACCATCGGCTGCCCGGCACTTGGCTGGAGCGAAGTTGGCCATTCTATCGTGATCAATCGTGCCCTTTGCGTAGGCTGCGGGTTGTGTACGGATATTTGCGAATATGGCGCTATCACCTGCCCAACGCGTAAACGCGTGCGCCCTGTGCTCCCTCCGCGATCCCAGCGTTTGCATGCAGAAGATGGCTCGCTTAGCCGATTCCCCACGCCACAAGAGCTCGCCGAACGGGAAGGGGGCAGCAATGATTAACGTGTCAATCGCCGGAATAGGCGGACAAGGTAGCGTGCTTGCTGCACGCATTCTCGCGCAAGCTGCCGAAACAAAAGGTTGGCAGGTGCGAAGCGCGGAAACGATCGGCATGGCGCAGCGCGGTGGCGATGTTATGTCACATGTTCGTATGGGAAATGAAGGAGAACGTGTATTTTCGCCACTCCCAGCAAAAGGCAGCGTTGATGTGCTGATAGCCCTTGAGCCAGGTGAAGCTGCTCGTAGTCTGCCTTACTTGAAAGAAGGCGGGCTGCTCGTTGTGGCTTCGTCAGGTATCGTTCCTGTTATGGCAAACTTCAAGCGGCAGACCTATCATCCACAAGCACTCATCGACGAGATGCGTACAGCGGGTATAAAGATGGTCGTGGTTGACGACAATGAGCTCGTTCGAAGGTTGGGCGAGCCGAAAGCATTGAATGTGATGATGCTTGCATATGCCATCATTGCGGTGAATAAACGGCCTGATTGTGCCGACAATGCTCTGCGTGGAGCGATCACGCTTGATGAGATCGAACAGGCGATACCGCTGTGCGTGAAACGAAAGCTCGTTTCAACGAACCAGAAAGCGATCAAGGTCGTTCAGCAGGTCGCCCGCATCTAGCGAAGAAGCGATATAAGCAGAACAGGCGCCACAAAGGGAAGAGGAATCGGGGATGAAGCTTACCGAAGAGCAGTTCGCGCAAGTAAAAGAGCAGTTCAAAACATTAAAAGAGCGATCAGCTTTCTATACGAAGAAATTCGAAGGAATCGATCTTTCCTGTGTTCAGACCCAGGAAGACTTTGAGGCACTGCCTTTTTCGGAAAAAGCCGACCTTCGAGAAGCATATCCGCTTGGACTTGCTGCAGTTCCCGAAAGCGAGATCGTTCGTATCCACTCTTCATCAGGTACGACAGGAACCCCTGTTATCATTCCCTATACGCAGCAAGATATCATCGACTGGGCAATACAGTTCGCGCGCTGCTACGAGATGGCGGGTATCACGAACGAAGATCGTATCCAGATTACGCCAGGATATGGGCTTTGGACGGCAGGTATTGGTTTCCAGTTGGGAGCCGAGCGTTTGGGCGCGATGACCATTCCTATGGGTCCTGGAAATACCGAAAAGCAGATCCGTTTCATGAAGGACATGCAGTCAACAGTTTTGTGCGCTACCAGTTCGTATGCTCTTTTGTTGGCCGAAGAGATCGCAAAGCAAGGGGTTCGCGATGAGCTCAATCTTAAACGTGCGGTCATCGGATCAGAGCGTTGGGGGCATAAGATGCGCGAGCGTATCGCAAACGAACTTGGCGTGAAGATCTATGATATCTATGGCCTTACTGAGGTCTATGGACCGGGCATTGGTATCTCTTGCGATCATGCATGCGGCATGCATGTATGGGATGACTATTGTTATTTCGAGATCGTCGATCCGAAGAGCGGAGACGTGTTGCCCGACGGTGAGATCGGCGAACTTGTTATCACGACGCTGCGCAAGCAAGGAGCACCGCTCATTCGCTATCGAACCCACGACCTTTCTCGCATCATACCTGGTCAGTGCCCTTGTGGATCGCCGTTTCCTCGTATCGATACGCTCATTGGGCGTACTGATGATATGGTGAAGGTAAAGGGCGTCAATATTTTCCCTGCTCAGATCGAAGAGATCATCAAATTCACCGATGGCGCTTCTTCTGAATACCAAGTGATGATCGATCATTTAGAAGGCAAGGACATCATGACGGTATTCTTTGAGACCGAGGCACAAGGTGATGCGCGCGATCGGATCGAGCGCAACATGGAGTCGATCTTCAAAGGAAAACTCGGCATGACTCCAAAAGCTAAAGCAGTTGCGATTGGGGAGCTTCCGCGTTCAGAAAAGAAGACAAAACGTATTTTCGACAATCGCTATTAATAAAGTAAGCAAGTACGAGACACAAAACTTCTTTTTTATACCTTCGAGTATATGCGATTCGATCATGGACGCTTTTCGGTAGCGATCTTACCGTTGCCGAAAAACTTTCAGGATGCAAAATGATGAGGGCAGGACGCAGCGCTCTGTTGTGATAAAGTGCTTGCATGGTTCTTTCTGGAGTACATATGACAACGTGCGCGATTCGTGCGCAGCATTGGGCGCAAGGCTCAGCTGCTGCATGCGCGATCATGTCTGAGCACTGGGCACAGGGCTCTTGCAATGAATGCGCTTTGATGTCCGAGCACCTCGCTCAGGGATCCGTGCATATGCTCGATATTCCAATTTCTTTCGTTCGATATTGATAGCACATGAGTTTAGACTCAGTGCTTTTTTTATGCACTGGGACCACTACGCGTGCCTTCGTATCGAAAGAAAGAAGGGGATAGAGGAAGAACAACAGTAATAGGAATAACGAGGAAGAAAGAGTGGGTATGTTTCTCAAAGTCCTTATCGTAGCGATCTTCGTTGCGATCACGGTAGCGGTGGGCATATTTGCCCGTAAGCATTCGAAAAGCGTTGATGGCTTCGTGTTGGGAGGTCGTAATGTCGGGCCTTGGCTTTCAGCTTTCGCCTTCGGCACGAGCTATTTCTCTGCGGTCGTGTTCATTGGCTATGCAGGCCAATTTGGCTGGAAGTATGGTCTTTCTGTCTTTTGGGTTGGTATCGGCAATGCGGTGATTGGATCGTTGCTGGCATGGTGGGTTCTCGGTCCCCGTACACGAGAGATAACCCAGCGCTTGAAAGCTACTACGATGCCGGAGTTTTTCGGAAAGCGCTTTAACAGCAAGGCGCTGCGCATTGCTGCGGCTGCGATCATCTTCGTTTTCTTGATTCCTTATACCGCATCGGTCTATAACGGTCTTTCGCGTTTGTTTGGTATGGCCTTCGGTTTGCCTTACGAATGGTGCGTGATTGGCATGGCGGTTGTTACCTGCATCTATGTTGTGCTCGGTGGCTATGTTGCATCTGTTTGGAACGATTTCATCCAGGGCTCCATCATGTTGATCGGTATCGTAGCGGTCATCGTTGCAGTGTTGAACGGACAAGGAGGTTTTGCAACCGCAATTGTGAGCCTCTCGCAGATTCCTGCAGAAGGCAGCGCAATGCAAGGCCCCTTCATTTCGATGTTCGGACCAGATCTCTTCAACTTAATAGGCGTGATCATCCTTACTTCGCTCGGTACCTGGGCGCTTCCGCAGATGGTTCAAAAGTTCTATGCGATCAAAACAGGCCCAGCCATTAAGCAGGGAGCGATCATCTCAACTATCTTTGCGCTCGTTGTTGCAGGCGGTTCGTATTTCCTTGGTGGTTTTGGCCGTTTGTTTGGTGGCGATATTGCATATGCTGCAGACGGAACACCGATCTATGACTCTATCGTGCCGACCATGCTGGCAGGGCTGCCGGATATTTTGCTCGGTATCGTGGTCGTGCTGGTTCTCTCTGCTTCTATGTCTACCCTCGCGGGTCTTGTTCTTACCTCATCTTCAACGCTTACGCTTGACCTTATCAAGGGCAATATCGTCAAGAAGATGGACGAGAAGAAGCAGGTTCGCTATATGCGCTTCTTTATCGTTGTGTTTGTTGCGATCTCCGCGGGCATCGCGCTCGTGCAGTATCATTCGACCATTGTCTTTATCGCGCAGTTGATGGGTTATTCTTGGGGCGCGCTTTCGGGCTCGTTCCTCGGCCCCTTCTTCTGGGGATTGTTCTCGGGACGTATCTCGAAGCCAGCAGTATGGTGCAGCTTTGCGTTGGGTGTTGGCATGACTGTTACGAATATGATCTTTGGCTATATCGCTTCACCGATCAATTGTGGCGCGTTGACCATGATCCTTTCGCTCATCATTGTGCCTATTGTCAGCTTCTTTACAAAGCCCGTTCCTTTCGTGGTCAAGCCGCCTTCTACATCTGGTGCTATTGACCGTGAATACATCTATGGCTTGCGCGAGCAACAAGTGATAGAGCAGCAGCAAAAGCTGCGTGCTCAAAGCGAACCACAGGGAGAAGTCAGCAAAGAATAGGAAACAACATTGCGTCTCACGTAAAGCAACGCCAGGGATTTTCCCTGGCGTTCTTTTTTTGGTAGCATGCCAGCTGAGAGCGTGCCATTGTGTGTTCTTACAGCGTGAGCGTGTGTGTTCTCTAGCTGATCTTAGATACCCCTTTGCATAATGATTGGTAATGAAAAGCTTTGTGTGCGAGTTTTGCATACAGCAGCTACGAGTGTTGGTGGGGATCGCTAGAGAATATTGCGATCTTCGGCATTTACCCATTCATGATATTTTCGCAAAAGCGCCATGGTGCGGGCGTTGGATACTGCGGTTGAAAACGGCATGAGATCCTCGACAGAAAACGATACATTTCCATTGGCATCCTTAGGAAGATCCATATGCTCGATGACGCTCGCGAAGATACGAGCCATATCTTGATCAGTGGCCTGATCGACCATGCGTGCAAAGTCGTTGAAGTCTTTCATGGGTAGATCCTTTCGGTTGCTTGTTGTATCTAAGGGACTTTTCGCTGCGTGCCTCTCCGCTCAATCTATGTGATCACTCCTATTCTATGCTTTGCAAGTCTTATAGACGTTTGCAGATGATGAATCGTTAACAACAAAGGGATGCGATCGGGACGCCCGCAACAAGACCGAGCGAGAATAAGACAACCACTCCCCGTTGATAAATGGTCGTCTCAAAAAAATTTTTTTACCGCCCAAAATTGAGTTTTCCACAATGAAAAATGGTGCTAAAACAGCTGCTAGATGCCTGATAGCATGAACACGGTAGGGTTGCTATACAACTCAAGAAAACAGCTATTCAAGCTGGATGATCTTGAAATGGAATACAGCGGAACACACGAAAAAAAGCTGCTAGCACCCTGTTCGTAGCACAGCTTTTTTAAGCCTTGATCGAGCCAAATTCGCGCTGATAAAAACAGCTACGTAAGGTGCCCGAGACACAAAATCTTGTGGTTTTTGCTCTAGTCATATCCTAGATATACGCTACAATCTTGCTATAGAATTCGTAAGGTTCTATATGGGTGTATATCTTCACGAATGCACTTCTGAAGGCCCTCTTGGCGGTCATGCTCATCGATTCGTATGAAAAACTCTGAGAAAAAAACCGCGAGAGAATCTGTAAGGTGGGTTTGAGTTGAGCTCAAAAGTAAAACAAGCGAACTTCCGTCTTCCCCTTGAGTACATGGCTCTTATTGATGATTTCGCTCGTCGCGAAGACATCACCAAAGCCACGGTCATCACACGCGCTCTTGATTGCATGCAGGCTTCCTATGACAGCGGTCATGGAGGAATGCCAGTAACGAGCGCCGGTTCTGGTGGAGGGGCTTCCGATGCTGAATTGGAAGACTTGCGAGCAAAGCTCAGGAAAGCAGAAGAGCGCGCCTCTGAAGCAGAACGAGCCTTACAATCTGCTGAGGATCGTGCACGCGATGCGATCCGTCAGCGCGATGCGGCTGAGGATAAAGCTCGCAATGCGGTGAGCGATCTTGCTACCGCACAAGCGCAAAGTGCCAATACTGCTTCGTTTGACAACAGTCGTTCCGAAGCGGCAGAAGAAGAGATCGAGCGCTTGCGTACATTGGTCGCGAAGCAAGCCGCAACCCTTGAAGAGAAGATTCGCGCGTTGGCATCTAAGGAAGTTGGCTATGACGACCAAGCGCGTACACTTGCCTCTAAAGATGCAGAGATCTCCTCGCGCGATGCCATCATCGCCGACCGTGATCGTCAGATCTCTGATCTGCGCGCGCAGCTTTCTGAGTCGAATGCGCGCATTCAGCTCACGAATGCGATGCCAAGCGGCATCCAGCCTCTCAATGTTGATGCCACTACCTTCTCTGACGACAATCCTGTAGGCGCACTTTCCATGCTCAACATGCTCAATAGTGTTATGGCTGCGTTCAAGCAGCAAGTCAAGGACGCGCGCATTCTTGGAGAACAAGAAGGTCGCAAGGCGCTCCAACATGAATTCGAAGATGTTATCAATAAGGCTCGCAATGATGGTTATCGTGACGCGATGACGTACCTAGACGATCGCGCTACCACCGCGCGCGAGTCGGGTGCGAAAGAAGAGCGTGCACGTATTGCGAACATGGGCTTCTTTGAGCGCCGTCGTTATCTGAACATCCACGTTGCCTAGGTGCTTTTTCGGAGTGCATCATCTCGATACACTCAGCGGGCAAGCACGTTTACCGCAACATCGTATGGCTCAGTAGGGATAAAGGGAACCTCTTGTTCTGCGAACGCCACACCGATCTGGCGACACGCATCATCTAGTTGCGGAAGGTAGCGATCATAATTACCTCCGCCATATCCCAAGCGGTTATGCTGGGCATCGAATGCAACAAGTGGGATGACGATCATCGTGATGGATTCAGCCGAAACATAAGGGAAATCCTCAAGCTCTTTATCATGGTGTGTGTACTTTTTCAAAGGGTTAGCGAGGAAAGGAACACGCTTCGAATCGTAGGCTTCCTTTGAGACTATGCGCATCTCCATCGTTTGCGGCAATGATTCATCGACGCTCCATGCATCTGTGACAATGCAAGGAAAAGCAACGCGCACACCTTTTTCATATGCAGCTCTGATGAACTGGTCGAGTTGCACTTCTTCATTGAATGCCGAATAGACCGCAATGATGCATTCGTCTGGATCGATATCGAGCATCGCGCAGGAAAGCTCAAGGGCTTGTTCAAGCTCATCGCAGATAACCGAGCTTTTGTGCAGGCGATAAGGCCGAGGGAGTTGAGCACGAAGAGAGAGCACCTCTTTGCGCAGAAGATCACGCGTTTCACTTTTCTGTGCATCGGCCGCGAGGCTGTGGAGAGACTCTTCTTTTACGGATACAATCGGCTCGTCGGATCGCATGATCACAGAACCCCCTTATCAGGCATATCCTAGAACTTGCAAAACAAGGCAAATGATCGAAAGTATGCCAACAACGACGATAGTGAGTATGAGCAAGATACGCGCGAAGGCCCCGATAGTGTGCTCTTTCATGATGTGACGATCCACCGCGATGAGTGCCATAAAAACGAGCAAGATCGGCAAGATGACTCCGTTGACGAACTGTGCTGTGAGCATGATGCCCATAAGATTAAGCCCTGGAACCAAGATGACCAACGCCGAGAGTACGATCGTGAAGGTGAAGATGCCTTTGAACAAGGGCGCTTCTTTCCAGCTGAAACTCACACCTGCTTCCCATCCGAATGCTTCACAGATCACAAAAGAGGTAGTGAGAGGAAGCACGCAAGCTGCAAGTAGACTAGCGGCGACCAGCCCAATCGCAAAGAGTGCTTCAGCATAGGGTCCTGCAAAAGGAGCGAGCGCCATCGCAGCATCAGCAGCGCTTTCGATCTCGATACCTTGCGGATAGAGCACCGCGCCTGTCGTAACGATGATGAACCACGCAATAATACAGGCAACCACCGTTCCCGTGATCGCATCAATGCGCTGATAGAACAGGTCTTTTACGGTCACGCCTTTCTCGACCACATTGCTTTGTGCAAAGAACATCATCCAAGGAGCAATAGTGGTACCGACCATGGCGACGGTGAGCGAAAGGAAAGAGAAATCGGAAGAGACTTCTGGAACAAGCGTGTGCATGAGTGCAAGATTCCAGTTTGGTTGTGCGATAATGGCGGCGATGATGTAGGTAACAAATACGAACGAGAGCACCATAAATACTCGCTGAACGCGTTTAAAACTGCCACCTACGATAAGACCCCAAACAGCACCAGCTGCAATAGGCACCGAGACCCATCGCGGCACACCAAACATCTCCATGCCTGATGCGATGCCAGCGAATTCAGAGAACGTGGTTGCAACGTTGCCGATGAGCAAGGCAAACATGGCTAGTGAAGTAAGACGAATCCCGAAGCGTTCACGAATGAGCGCAGCGAATCCTTTACCGGTGACCGCCCCCATACGTGTCGCGGTCGTTTGCACCACGATGAGCAAGATGCACATAATAGGAATAATCCACAGTGTTAAGAAGCCAAACTTAGCCCCAACTGTTGAATAGGTCGAGATACCGCCTGCATCGTTGCCTGCCATTGCAGTGACGACACCTGGTCCCATAGCCATGAGCACGAGCAAGAGCTTCGATCGCTTGCGAGAATCGGTGATCTCTTCTGAAAGTATGGCGTCGTTACGTTCTTCGATCGATGCTTTAGGCTGGATGATCTGATTCTTTTTCATGATCAACTCCTATCCTGCGGCGCCACCGAAGAAATGAAGGGCAATAACGGTATAAGGAACGAGGAAGATGACAAAGCACATGATCGCGACCAAAACTGCAAGCCAGGTGCGTTTATTCGTGGTTTCTTCAGCGCTATCTTCGATGACTTCCATCGCGTCATCGACCGTGACGATACCAAGCATTCGACCGTTTTCGTCGACCACGGGCATAGCGATAAGATCGTATTTTGAGATATCAGCTGCGACATCTTCTTCGGTCTCTTCAGGAAATGCAGTGATGACATCGTCGAACATGATGTCTTTGAGCAGGGTGTCTTTTGTTGCGAGGACGAGCGTGCGCAAGGAGAGAACGCCAATGAGCTTATCGTATTCGTTCAGTACATATACATAACTGACCGTCGGGTGGTCTTCATCGAGCTCGCGCAACGCTTCGATGGTCTGATCGACGGTGTCGGTCGCATACATTGACACGTATTGCGTGGTCATAAGACCGCCTGCGGTATCTTCCTTATAACCGAGCAAGCGACGAATGCCTGCTGCATTCTCTACACCCATCAGGCGCAAGAGCGTTTCAGCCTTTTCATAAGGAAGATCTCCTACAATGTCTGCCGCATCGTCTGGATCCATATCTTCAAGCAAGCGAGATGCGCGTCTTTCATCCAGGTCATCGATAACATCGGCCTGGAATTCATCTTCCATTTCCGAGATGGCATCGCCTGCACGCGCATCGTCAAGATGCTTGAAGACATTTGCGCGTTGCTGAGGGTCGAGCTGCTCGAGAATGTCCGCAACGTCTGCGGGGTGCAGCTCATCGAGGCGCGTATGCGTGACCGAAAGCTGCACATCGGAGAGGTTGCGATCGAGCAGATCCATATAGTTCCAGGCGATGATGCGCTCGTCGATGTTCTTACGGAAAAGATGCGCGCATTTGAGCACGGCGCGTTCCACCCATGGCGCAAGGCCACGAAGAATACCGCGAATGCCCACCTCAGCACCGAGTAGACGCAATTGAGAGCCAGATGTGGAAAGCTTCAGATCGTTTACGCGAACGACTTTCATGCCTTGCGTATCGACGATCTGACGATCGAGCAGGTCGCGTGCGAGCAAGACTTCATCTGGTTGAAGATAGCTGAAACGAATCGCAGTCTTGTCGACTTTCAACACGATACCATCATCGGTTGCTTCTTTTACGTATTTACGCCACGAGATCATAAAAGGGGTCTTGCCAGGCCCCAAGAATGCGAGCGAAGTGATGCGAGGGAACACCTCGCCTGTTTGGATGGCAAGATCGGAAATCGAGCCGATCTTCTCGCCATCGGCGTCGATGACTGGCTCACCGAGCATTTGTGACAAATAGAGCATAGATCTCCTTTGCGGTTCATGCAGGATCGTTTCTGGGCATGAGCATGCCAGCGAACATGAACCTTTTTTCATCGCAGTTGTCTTTAGCCACCGCGACGAAGGAGACCCTCGAGGGGAGGTTAAAGACTAATTACTGTGAGGTTTCGGTTTTCGAACCTTCACGTAACGTCCTTTCTGTAGGTAACAAATGTGCTGATGGTCGTGTGGTGATATGCCGTCGCGCCATCAAGCCTTTTAATTTTACGCGAAACTGCTCTTTTGGGTACATAAAGTTCATAAAAGGTATGCGAACGTTGAAAAAAGGCACAATGAGCCAAGGGGGGACGGCTCATTGAAAAGGAAGGGGCCTTCGTGGGGCCCGGAATTTCCGGGCCACGAAGAGAGATGGAACTCAAGGGTCACGAGCTCCGTTTAGAAGATGATCTGAAGGGGGGAAATGATCACCTTCTGAAGGAAAAAGGGTGGCTTGGAGGGGGGATTAGCCACACCAGCATTATTGCCATTTCAATACCATATTGAAACCCTTGCAAGGCGAACGGATTATTTTTCGGGTTGAACGTGTTAATCAGGTATTATGCGAGGTAGATAAGCGCTTATTAGCACAAATCTCATTCACAAATGCCCCGTGATAGAATAAAGATGAACACATCGTATTACTAAGGGGGCGCAGGTGGCGAAGCTCTATTCCTATTCGATACCGCTCGATTGCGACCTAGTTGATGCTTACTGCATCTTACAAAAAGGCTTCACTGACCAATTCGTTTATTATCGCAAGGACGTGTCGTATCGCTACATGGGACTTGGTCGTTGTGTCGCACTTCCGTCTGTGGATGAAACCGAGTTTATCCTTCAAGGTGAGGCACAAATTCCTACTGCGATGTTTTCTTTCAATCGCTTTGATGCCTCCAATCCTAAACCTGCCGATGAGATGATGCAGGCCTTCCCGCGTCTTCGCTTCATGATCCCTGAAGTGGTGCTGATCGAAAACGAGCAGGGGAGCTTTCTGCAGGTCAATAGTCTTGGTCCTGTATATCAAGGACGCGTAGAGCGATTCTTGCGTCACGCCAAGCAAGCGCCTTGTCGCATCCGTCGTACGATTGAGTGTCGCATCGTTTCCGATAGTTATGAAGCATGGTCTGAAGAGATGAACTGTACGCTTGAAGCGATCGCTTCAGGTCGTGTGAAAAAGCTTGTTGCCTCTCGCCGCCAGGCGGTGTATGCCAAATCGCCGTTCTCTTCGAAAGATGTGTTGTTGAATTTGATCGATGGTAAGGCGCAAGGAGTGGTATTTCTGTATCGCTATGGCGATGTGTTTTTCTGTGGATGTACGCCCGAGCTGCTTATTCGTAAACAAGGCGATCGGGTCGAGAGCATGTGCCTGGCGGGAACCGCTGCGATAGGTTCTAGCGAGCAAGAACAGGCAGATCTCGCTGAGTTTTTAATGAACGACACGAAGAATCGCAACGAACACGAGTATGTAGTGCGGTTCATTCGTGAGGTATTCGATCGCAATTGTTATCAGGTTGAGATACCGCAGACCCCCTCCATTCTTGCTCTGAAACACGTGCAACATCTTCATACGCCTGCTCGCGCACGTGTGATGGATGGGGTTTCTCTTTATTCGCTTATGGAGCAGTTGCATCCTACTCCTGCACTTGCTGGTTTGCCTGTTGGAGAAGCGCTTATGTCACTGCGTGAAATAGAGCCGTATAATCGGGGGTTCTTTGGGGGCGCAGTAGGGGTTGTTGATTCGCAAGATGACGGAGAATTCTCGGTCGCGATCCGTTCAGGAGTGTTCGACGGGGAAGCAGGTTGGATCTATGCGGGATGCGGTGTTGTTGAGGGCAGTGAACCAGCAGCTGAGTTTGCCGAGATAGATATGAAGTTCCAAACGATCTTGAGTGCTTTTCAAGGGGAATGAATCATGACAAATGAACAGGATCGCTCACTTCAGCTCGCAACTTATATAGGTTCATTCTTCGATGAACTTGCTCGTGGAGGCATACATGATGTGGTCATAAGCCCAGGATCACGTTCAACACCGCTTTCGATGATGGCTTATGCTTCTGATCTTGAGGTATATGTCGATATCGATGAGCGTGGAGCGGCTTTTTTTGCGCTCGGTCTTGCTAAGGCGACAGGTCGTGCGGTAGCGCTCATCTGCACATCGGGAACTGCAGTGGCAAATTATTATCCTGCGGTGCTCGAAGCGGAGAGCTCTCGCGTGCCTTTGTTGGTGCTTTCAGGCGATAGACCTGCACGTTTGCAACAGCTCGGGGCACCACAAACATGCGATCAGCTGAAATTGTTCGGAGATCATGTTCGTAAGTTCTGGAACATGCCTGAACTGAATGGTTCTGAAAATCAGGTGAAGTATGCACGGCAGATCGCGCGCGAAGCGCTTGCAGCGCTCGAGCCAGGAAGACATACGAGTGCACCGGTGCATATCAACTTTCCCTTCGATGAGCCGCTCATGCCTGCGTATACTGATCCGAACGCATTTACCTGCGGTAGGAGTGAAGTGCACAACGAGCTGTCTCTTTTGGTTGAAGCAAACCAGATGCTTGATGAAGATACTCGTGATAGATTCGAAGTGCTGTTTAAAGAGAAGCGCGTGATCGCTCTTTGCGGCGAGGGGACGCTTGATGCGTTCGATCCTTTCGCCTCAGATCGTTTCGAGCAGCGCGCAAAGCAGGCTCACTGCTTGATCGACTGGGCTCATCGGTTCGATATTGCTCTTTTAGCTGACCCTCTCTCGCAACTGCGCAATTTCTCCGATGACGCGATCATCGACAATTATGACAACATCTTTGGACGTGCTGAGCGCCCCGAGTTCGATCTGGTCGTTCGTTTTGGTCGCTATCCCGTGTCGAAGCGTGTGTTCAAGACGCTTGAAGATACGCCGCACCTTCAGATCGTTGTCGATCCGCTCGAGACACGTGATTTCAACGCTGCGACCACCACGTTGGTGAAGATGGCGCCGCTTGATTTTGTGCGCAGTTTCAAAGATTGCGATAAAAAAGCTGACAGTGATACGAATATTGCGACATGGAATGAAACAAATAACCACGAGCGAGATCTGATCATGAGCATCGAGGATGCAAGTTTTGTATATACGTGCACCCCTGATGGATGCTTCAACGAAGAGCGTGCGCTGGAAGGTGCTTATGTGCAAGCTCTTTTTGATCATGCTTCTGAGGGTGCGCTCATATTCAGCGCGAACAGCATGGCTATTCGCGCCCTCGATACGTTTTACGTGAAACCTTCATTGTCCGATGTGAACGTCATTGGCTCTGTTGGATCGCGCCATTGCGTGGGTGGTGATCGTAGGTTGACTGTGCTTGCGAATCGTGGGCTTAATGGCATCGATGGAACGTTGTCGTCTGCCCTTGGCGCAGCTCAGGCTTTCAATCAAACATATTTTCTCACGGGTGACTTGACGCTTCTGCATGATTTGAACGCTCTTGCGCTTCAGCATGAATTTAAGTTTCGCGAAACCGATGAAAAATCGATTCCTTCCATCATCATCATCCTCTTTAACAATGGGGGCGGTGGTATCTTTGACATGCTTCCGCAAAAATCTGCCGATCCCTATTTCGAACGTTTGTTCTTAACACCGCAAGCCGTTGATTTTCAAGCAGCCGCAAAAGCCTTCGAGGTGCTATACAAAAAGGCTGCTGACCTGGAAGATTTCCGTAACACGCTTGAAAAATGGAATGGAACACACGGTGTACACCTGTTAGAAGTGGAATTCAGCCTCGATAGCTTATCGGAGCGATTTCGTATGTTTCAATAGGTTGTAACACAGATTCTAGCTTTGACCAGGTATGATGCTAGCATCGAATTGTGGAAAACTTAAACAAGGAGAGCGATGCGAGATAGAACGAAAGGCGACGGCGAGACGGGCGAAGGGTTCGAGCGCGAGTTTTACCTTAACGGCATCGGTCATGTCTATGAATGTGGAAAACCAGAAAAACCCCTGGTCGTTCTATTGCATGGCTTCATGCAGGGTGGTCGTTCTTGGCAGCAGATCGCGCCATTGTTGAAAACTCATCATGTGCTAGCGCCCGATCTTCTTGGTCACGGAAAAACAGTATTCGAAGCGGGCAAAACCCTCGATCTCGATGCATATATCGAGCAGCTCAATTCCCTTATCGAATGGGCAAGAACAAGCAATTCATCTGGTAAAACAGATAAAGTAAGCTTAGTTGGATACTCGATGGGTGGACGTATTGCGGCATTGTATGCGACGCGCTATCCCGAAAAGATATCATCGCTCGTTTTAGAGTCGGCAGGACTTGGTCCTCGAACCGAAGAAGAACGTATAAAGCGTACCGAAAAGAGTGCTTCGATGGTTGCGAGATTGGAGCGCTCATGCGCTGCTGATCCCGCAGCGCCCCTCGCTGATTTTGTTGAATTCTGGGAAAGCTTGCCACTTTTCGAAACACAGTCTGATCTCGATGAACAGGTGCGCAAGTGCCTTCGAGAAGAACGTCTCGCAAACGATCCGCAAGCGCTTAGGTGCAATCTTGAGCAGGCAGGTCAGCACCGAATGGATGATCTTCGGCCTGCGCTTGTGGCTCTCAATAAACCCGTACTTTATCTCGTTGGTGAAAGAGATGTAGCTTATACTGAAATCGCACGAAGTCTTATGCGTGCTTGGGCCGAGCGCAATACCTGCTCGAACCCGTTTGAACAGGGATTCGTCCAAGTAAGCGTGATTCCACGGACTGGTCATAACATTCATTTGGAAGCACCAGAGGAGTATGCCCGTATCGTGGATATGTTTCTATCGCGCTCTTTATGAGTGGCGTGATGAAGGTTACAAAGGGAGGATAACATGAGCGAATTCGCGTGGCAGCGCGGCAAAGAATATCAAGAGATCATCTATGAAACGCTTGATGGTATCGCGAAGATCACCATCAACAGACCAGAACGACGCAACGCATTTACGCCGCTTACAGCAGTAGAGCTCTATGATGCATTCACGCAAGCGCGTGATGACGCTGCTATTGGAGTGGTGCTGCTCACGGGTGCGAACCATGGTGGTCGCCACGAAGATGAGGCATTCTGTTCGGGCGGCGATCAGAAGAAGCGTGGCACAGGTGGTTATGTCGGTGAAGACAACATTCCGCGTCTCAACATACTTGATGTTCAGCGCCTTATTCGTGTTATCCCTAAGCCAGTCATTGCGATGGTGAATGGCTATTCAATCGGCGGCGGCAACGTACTCAACATGCTTTGCGATCTTACGATTGCTGCTGATACAGCAAAATTCGGCCAAACGGGTCCGCGAGTTGGCAGCTTCGATGCTGGCTATGGTGCGGGCTATCTTGCTGCTATCGTTGGTCAGAAGAAGGCGCGCGAGATCTGGTACCTTTGCCGGCAGTATACGGCACAAGAAGCATTGGAAATGGGCTTGGTAAATAAGGTTGTTCCGTTCGAAGAGCTCGAGGCCGAATGTGTTTTATGGGCACGTGAGATTCTCAAGCACTCACCAACAGCGCTCCGTTTCATGAAAGCTTCTTTCAATGCGGCAACAGATGGTCTAGCTGGAATCCAACAGCTTGGCGGAGATGCTACGCTGCTTTACTACACAACAGCAGAAGCGATGGAAGGCCGCGATGCCTTCAAGGAGCATCGCGATCCAGATTTCGGACAATTCCCGAAATTCCCGTGATCGAGCGCATTGCATAACGTGGACGGCTTCTCTTTTCGAGGGGCCGTTTTACTAAGGCTAACGAACATAAAAGGAATTGGTCATGATCATCACGCTCGCACAACTAGCGCAACAAAAAGGCTCAAAAGCTTTCTTCTATACTCAGCTCGAATCGGGATCAGAGGTGTTTTCGTATCGGCAAACGCGTCTTGCCGCTGCAGCTCTCGCGCAAGAACTTGAGAAAAAGGGCTTTGGAGCAGACATGCGCTATATCGCATGCAACCTCTACAATGGTCCGGAATTCGTATTTCTTTCGTTTGCAGTCGCTTATATTGGTGCGACGTTGGCGGTCTTGAATCCTCGTCTTTCTGACGAAGAGCGCTTGCTGCGCAAGGTCGAGCTGGAGAACGCTTCAAACCAAAACAACATCATGATCTTGACCGAAGAAGACATCCAACGGATGATCATCGATTCATTAGGTATGGGCATCATGGATCTTGCTCATGAGCCTAACGGGCAGATTCCAGTCAACCCGCGCACAATGGACATCCTTGCATATGCAGAGCGTAAAGAACAGACATTTGATGCCGATCATATTGGCCTTATCATGTTCACTTCTGGCTCATCAGGCACACCAAAAGCAACGCAGTTGTCATGGCGTTCTTTGCACGGTGCAGCAGTGGCGGCGACCAAAGCGCTCTGTAAGCGTGGCAAGGGAGTATGGCAGCTTGTATTGCCTATGTGCCATATCGGGGGTTTCGAGGTCATGGTTCGTTCGCTTGTGAATGAAAACCCGTTTCTCCTCTATTTACGCTATCAGCCATCACGCCTTCTTAACGATGCGCTCAGCTTTAAGGTCACGCATATCTCTGTAGTGGATAAGATCTTGCAAGATCTGCTCGCTTACGATCACGATCGCATCATCGCACAATATCAGTGCATCTTGCTCGGTGGTGCAGCGTTGAACGACAAGACCATCAAACACGCGCTTCGTGCTCGTGCGAGCGTATATGCAAGCTATGGTATGACCGAAACATCGAGCATGATCGCCTGTGCTCCTGTCACGCGTGGTTTTGATGGTGGCCTGCATATGCTTCCGGGCTATCTTGTGCATATCGTCCAACCCGACAAACAAGGCGTTGGCCAATTGCAGGTGCAAGGACCAGGTGTTTTCTCCGGGTATTTGAATGCACGTGCTGCGATGAGCATGGATGGTTATTTCGTAACGGGCGATCGCGCTCGCATGGGGCGTGACGGCAAGCTCTACGTATACGAGCGTCTCGAAGATCTGATCATCTCGGGTGGTGAGAATATCTATCCAGCTGAGATACGTGATGTGCTCTTGCGCATCCCTGGTGTAAAAGATGCGTACGTATTTGGCACTGCAGATGAGTTGTGGGGGTATCGCCCCGTTGCCTTCATCGAAGCCGATTATTCGCCAGAGGCGATTGCGAAGGATTATGAGGAGTCGGGTTTTGATCCAGAAGAGATGGGCATTCGACCCGCATCCTGTCCTCAAGAATTCGCGCGCAACATCCATGAATATCTTGAGCCTCATATGTCGCACCTTCATCATCCGAAGCATATCTTGGTGATGGAGGAATTCCCGCGTACTTCTGTGGGGAAAGTTGACCGCATCGCGCTCAAGCGCACGTATGATCGACGCATCGACATCAAATCTATGACGCTCTATCGCACACGCCAGCCCTATAACGTTCCGATCAAAACTCCCAAGCGAGAGATAGATACACGTGAATCATTCTTTGTTGAACTTGAAGATTGGGCGGGTCGTACAGGTATTGGCGAATGCGTTTCGTTCACAACAAACTGGTATTTACCAGAGACGCTCGGAGAAGATTATGCCGTTACGAAGGACATCATCTCGAGCGTGGTCATGAATGAGCGTTATCTTCACCCGAGTGAAGTAAGCCGCTCGTTTGCGACATTTCCTGCTCTTGCGCGTTATCCTATGGCAAAGGCAGCAGTCGAATCTGCTATCTGGGACCTTTATGGCAAGGTGCTTGCTGCTCCTTTGTGGGAATTGATCGGAGGTATGCGAGGTAAGCCTGTTGTAGGAGGAACGGTGATCGGTGTCATGAGCACCGAAGAGACGCTCGCTGAGGTCGATCGTGCCGTGGCAGCGGGATATGAACGCGTGAAGATCAAGATAACACCTGATTCTTGCCTCGATAAAGTGCGCGCAGTGCGTGAGAAATATCCCGATCTCATGTTGTTCCTCGACGCGAACCAAACGTTTACGGAAGAGAACATGGATATCCTCTATAAGCTCGATTCGCTTGATATCACGTGTTTGGAAGAGCCTCTTGACCCTGATTACACGCCATCGTTTGGTACAAAAGACCTGCTTGAGCGCTTATCGTTGTTGCAAGAATCGATCAAGACACCAATCTGTCTCGACGAATCAGTGGTTTCTGCACGCGATATGCGTCATGCTATGGAGATCGATAATCTCAAGGTGTATGCCATCAAGATCGCCAAGTTCGGCGGTATCCAGCCCGCGCTCGATTTCTGCGAATGGGCAGCTGAGCATGACAAGCAGATCTGGATGGCAGGCATGTTCGATACTGGCGTTTCGAAACGAACCTACGCAGCGTTTGAAACGTTGCCTTATGTCAATCTGCCAGGCGACATCTCGGATGCAACGTGCTATTTCAAAGAAGATGTTGCATTGCCCGCGGTAATGTTGAAACATGGTACGCTTGCTTTGAACGTTCCGGGTCATGATGCTGGGATTGGTTGCGTGCTCGATAAGGAGTACCTGAAGAAGATCACCATTGAAGAGATCCGTATCACGAAATAAGAGCAATTAGGACGAAAAGGAATGGTCATGGTCACAAGAGTAAGAACGAAGCTTGTCATGTTTGTTGCTGTGGTGGCGCTCGCGCTATGCGTGCCCTCATTCGCATTCGCCGCGGGAGCTTTCGATGATGGAGGACAGAATGGTGCGCTTTCATCGGGTACGCAACGCAATGCGGGCAACCTTTTCGCGCTTGCTCATCCTGTTTCAAGCACCGACGTTGAGGGCGATCTCTATTGGGCAGGTCAGACGCTCAATGCTACCAAGGTCAACGTAGGAACTTCAGGGCATGGCAGCTTCCTTGCCGCAGGCAGAGATCTCACTTTTTCAGACATCAGCGTGGAGGGAAGCCTTCGTGGTGCTGGGCAAGAGATTACAATTTCGCATGCTCAGATCACGAGCAATATCACCATTGCGGCACAAACCATTTCTCTTGGAAGCGATGTGACAGCAAATGGACTCTATGCTTCTGCTCAAGATATCAGGGTTGCTGGCTCCTATAAAGGTGGCATGATCTCGGCTAAGAACGTAAGTCTTGATGGTGTGGTCGAAGGTGACCTAACCATCAGCGCGCAAACGATCAACATCAGCGCAAAGACTCAAGTGAGCGGTACGCTCACTGTTCCAGAAGATGCGAGTATCACGCTCGCCGAAGGAGCTCAGGTTCCGAACGTTTCCTACAGTGCTCCACTCGAGATCGCGCAGCCAGTGTTGTTCGATGATCTTCTTATGGTCTTGTATGCTTGCATGGCTCACATCGTTTTGGTGGGGCTCTTCTTCCTCATCATACGCAAATCCCTTGTTCGCAGTGCGAATATGGCTCGCACGAAGCTGTTGAAGATGTTACTTGCTGGCTTGATCATCTTCATTGCAGCACCGATTCTCTGCGTTGTTCTCGTATTCCCGTTGATCACCATTCCGATCGTTGTATTGATGCTTATCGTGATGCTTCTTATCGCGCTGTTCTCTTTGCCCTTCGCAGGTTCGGCGCTTGGCCTTATGCTTTTAGGCAAACGCATGAATCCTGTGCTTGCTGCGATCATTGGAACGGTTGTACTGACCATCTTGGTCTATATCCCAATTGTCTCAGTCGTCACCGTGCTTTTCTGCATTTTCTTCACTGCAGGATACCTGTGGTACTGCTATTGGGAATCTCATCAAGAACGTAAGCGCGAGCGTATAGAGGCTCGTCAAAATGCGTTCGCCAAGCAGCAAGCAGGAGACTCGGCAAGCTCAGCACCGACCCCTCCGCCGTCCGTTCCGGCTCCTCCTACCGGAGATCCCGTTGTTCCTTCGGATACCCCTTCGAGTGCTTCGGAAACGCCAGCGGATTCGTCAGAAAACGATCGAGAGAAGCCCACGTCTTAACCTATATAACGGCTGCGCAACAATAACGACTGCGCAACAGCTCATCGCTACGCGAGTTGCCTTTTAATAAGGAATCTATAATGGCAGGTAGTTTCGAAGCCAGCTTAAGGCTCTACCTGCCATTTATGGTTTCTTATGCCAGATCGCCATGAAAGGAGCTTTCAATGTGCACGAGCATTCGTTTCACCGATGATAAGGGCAATATGTATGCGGGGCGTAATCTTGATTGGGAGTGTGGATATGGCGAGAAAGTGACCATCACGCCACGCAACTACGAACGCCAGTATGCCTTCGAACAAGCAGGTAAAGGCCCTGCGATCATCGGCACTTGTATCGTCGTCGATGATATGCCTCTTTATTATGACTGCGGGAACGAGCATGGCCTCTATGTTGCCGGCCTGAATTTTCCTGGTTATGCGCAGTTCGAGAAAGGACCGATCGAAGGCAAGACCAACGTTGCGGTCTATGAATTTCCGCTTTGGGTCGCAAGTAACTTCACCACGGTAGATGAAGCGCAGCGTGCGTTCGAAAAGGTCGCCCTGGTAGGAAAGCAGGTTAACGACACTTATCCTGTTGCGCAGCTGCACTATATCATCTGTGACGCCGAACGCTCGATCGTGGTGGAATACATGGCAGATGGGATCCATATCTATCGCAATGATGTTGACGTGATGGCAAATCAGCCGCCCTATGATTGGCACGTAGAGCACCTTCGTTGCTTTATGAATCTCGATTCCGAATATGTTTCGAGTGTGGAGTGGGGAGGCGCGAAGATAACTCCATATGGAAGCGGCCAAAGCTTGGTTGGTATGCCAGGATCGAATTATTCGCCTGATCGCTTTGTTCGTGCAGCTTATTACAATACGCACTATCCGATGCAATCGGGAGAGTCGTCTAATGTGGTGCGTCTTTTCCGCACGCTTGGGTCGGTTGAGCAATTCCTTGGTGGCGGAAAACTCGAAGATGGCAGCTACGAATATACGATCTACACAGGCGGTTTCTCTTCTGCAACGAACATCTATTATCAGTCGCTCTATGAAGATCCTGCTATCAAGTCATATGCAATGGATTCGATTGATCTCGACAGGAGCGATCTCCACACGTTTGTTTGATCGCTACCACGAAAGCAATTCATATCCGTCTTCGGTGACAACGACCTGGATCTCCCATTGTGCAGAGTCGCTTCGGTCCGCCGTGCGAACGGTCCAACCGTTTGGATCGGTCATGTCGATATCAGCTTCGCCTGCATTGATCATCGGCTCGATGGTAAACATAAGTCCTGGCGCGAGCACAACTCCGCTGTTCGCTTCTGCGACATGGCTTACAAAAGGATCTTCGTGAAAGTCCCAGCCGATGCCGTGTCCGCCAAATTCGCGGACGACCGAATAGCCCTTTGCTTCGGCATGAGCCTTTACCGCTGCACCGACATCGCCCAAACGACCCCAGGGCTTGACCTGCTCAAGACCTTTCAGCATTGCCTCTCGGGTTACTTCGACAAGTCGCTTGCGATCTTCCGAGACTTCGCCAATGCAGAACATACGCGAAGAATCTGAGAAATAGCCATCTACGATCGTAGAGCAGTCGACGTTGACAATGTCGCCTTCTTTCAACACATCGTCTTGAGAAGGCATGCCATGGCAAACGACTTCGTTGATCGATGTGCATACGCTATAGGGATAGCCTTCAAAATCGAGGTCTGCCGGTATGCCGCCGTGTGATTCGGTGTATTCATTCACCCAGTCATTGATCTGTGCGGTTGATATGCCTGGTCCGATGCGCTCAGCGATATAATCGAGCACTCCGATGTTTACCGCCGCACTTTTTTTCACCGCTTCGATATCCTCTTGGGTCTTGAGCATGCTGCGAGCAGGAACTTCTAATCCCTCGTCAAAGAAGCGTTGTAGCTGATTGTCAATTTGAAGATGGCATTTCTTGTATTTCTTGCCGCTGCCACACCAGCAGCTGTCGTTTCGTTCGGGTTGTGCTTGACCGTCGTACATGGAACCTCGTTTTCGTTGAGCTTTTCATGAGACTCTAGTTTGCGGAGCTTTATCCGCTATGCGCCCAAGATTCTTCTTCGAGCGTTTTGTCATATAGCGAGATGGTCACATGAAGAGCGCGCTTCGTTTCTTTCATTCTAACAAAGAGAACTTGGGCGGCTTACATGTTTGTAACCTTGGTCAGGCTGCTTCACACGATTATCGTGCGTTTGTAAAATGAGAGAGGAGACGGTTTTGCAGCGAAATGGTAAAAAAATGCATGAGATTTGCGGTTGTAGTGACATTTTTAGCAAAAACGGGATGGAATCTAGAACGTCAGAATTTATGACCTGGTAAAACAGATTCGAAGAGGTTGCTTTTTCATACAAACAGGCCCAAAACGTTACTACGACCGCGAATCCTAAGCAAAAAAACGCGAATTGACTGCAAAGATTGCTCTAGGCCATGCAAAACGACCGAAACGAAGCATCGCTTTCGGTGCCGCGATCGGCTCAATTCAAGCATCGCTTTAAGTTATGCGACCTGCTTGAGCGAAGCATCGCTTTCGGCGCCGTGACTGCTCGAGCCAAGTGCCCTTCAGGCTGCGTGACTGTTCGAGCCAAGCGGGTGGTTGGATCTGTGAGGGGGGTTAGGTCGCGGCTTGTTCAGACGAGAGCGATGTGAGCTCCGAAAATGAAGCTGGTCTCGGCGGGTTGCTGGGTGCGAGAGGAGGCGCAAAATGGTGGGACCCTCGATCTATATCGTCGAAGATGACCTAACCTTACGCGACGAGCTTGCTAGCTTGCTCGAATTGAATGGTTATGCCGTTCAGGTCTGCGATGATTTTGAGAAGGCTGCTCGAACAGCAGTGGAAGGACGTTTTGACTGTATCTTGCTCGACCTTACCCTTCCAGGCACGAATGGACATGCGATCTGTCGCGAGATCCGCAAACAGAGCGAGGTGCCTATCATCGTGCTTACCTCTGCAGGTGATGAATTCCATGAAGTGATGTCGCTCAATCTGGGTGCGAACGATTTCGTGTTAAAGCCCTACCGCCCTGCGGCGTTGCTCGCCCGCGTTGCTGCACTTATATCACGAAACGAAGTAAGCAGTCATCAAGCGAGTACGATCGAGCATGATGGTGTTGTGCTCGATCTGAATACCTGCACAGTGACCTACCAAGGAAAGCAGGCGCTTCTTACCCACAATGAGCAGCGTATTCTCTCGATGCTCATGCGTAATGCGGGCACTATTATCTCCAGGCAGGAGATCATGTGCGACCTATGGGAATCCGATGCGTTCATCGACGATAATACGCTTACGGTGAATATCAATCGTTTGCGTAAAACGCTTGCCCAGATCGAGGCGCCGGAAGATTTCATCCAGACACGTCGTTCTCTTGGATATGTGATCGAGTGATCGAAAAACGTGACATACATTATTCTCCCGCGAGCTTTCTCAAAGACAGAGTACTGCTTATCGTCTTGTTTGTTTCTTTCTTGTTGTTCCTAGCGGCTGTCCTCTTCGTTTTGCAGGCATCACCTGCTGGAATCTATTTCATTATCGTCATTGCCCTTATCGGCTTTGCGGGATATCTGATCTATGATTATGTGCGACAAGCTCCTTTTTGGCATTCTCTAGAGGAAGCATCGGAGCTGCTTGATCGAGGTACACATTTTGGCGATCTGGTGAACAACCCAATCACCACGCCAGAACACGTTGCGCACGAGGCTGCATTAGCGGTTTCTCGGGCAGGGTATGATGAGCTAAATGAGCTGCGGGCGCAAGCCAAGGCGAATTCTGAATACATAGAATTATGGGTCCACGAGATAAAGACCCCACTTTCTGCAGCCCAGCTTGTTGCGAAGCGGATGACAGGTCCCGATGCGCTTACGCTTCGCCGCGAACTTGAGCGGATGGACGATATGATCTCTCAAGCACTCTTCGCAGCTCGTACTGATTCGCTTGAGCGCGACTATCTGATCCGCGAAGTGAAGCTTCTTGATATCGCGCGGGAAGTAAGTAAATCGCATATGCATTATCTGACCTCGCTCGATGTTGCGCTCGAGATGCGCATCGACCCGGCACTTACGGTCTTTGCCGATAAGATATGGCTGGAATTCATCGTCACGCAATTGCTCATCAATGCAGCAAAATATGATGCAAAAACTGTGATTTTTGATGCGTTCATATTGGAGGATGAGTCTTCGTCAAGTTGCACGATTCTTGAGATCAAAGATGACGGATGCGGCGTTCCCGCGAGTGATGTTCCTCGTGTTTTCGATCGAGGGTTCACCGGTGAGGTTGGTAGAGCGCACGGTTCTGCAACAGGAATGGGCCTCTATCTGGTTGCGCGCATGTGCATGAGCATGGGGCTTGGCATCATGTTCGCGAGTGAAGAGGGCGTAGGATCGCGCGTTCAGATCTCTTTTCCCCACGATCGGCGAAGAGCGGCACTCATGCGATCAACCTTACAATCACGTAAGTAAGGTGTAAGCCAAATCGATGGTTTCATGCGCTGAATACGTCCATGATCGTAGTATCAGGTATTTTCAGCGAAAGGACGTAAGGTTATGAAGCCACTCGGTATTCTCAAAGGAACCTGCACGATCATCGGCGCAACAGCACTTTCTGCGACTGTGCTCATGGTCGCGCTTCATGCATTCACATCTCTCGAATTGCCGCGATTGGAAAGGTAGTATCATGGCTGAAACGATAGCGACTCCATCTGCTCAGGTTAACGGCGGGGCAGCAAGCTCTGCGCTTTTGAGCGTTCAGCATATTGAAAAGGTCTTTGGAACAAAGGGCAATCTGACGCACGCACTCGATGGCGTGAGTCTCGATGTCGCGCAAGGAGAGTTCGTTGCCATCATGGGCCCATCAGGCTCAGGCAAAACGACCTTGCTCAACTGCATTTCAACGATTGATCGTCCTTCAAATGGCCGTATTCTCATCAAAGGACAAGACATCACGGTATTAGGTTCACGTGCGCTTGCAAGATTTCGTCGTGAACAGCTCGGCTTCATCTTCCAGGACTCGAATCTTTTGGATACGCTGACTGGTTACGAAAACATCGCGCTCGCGCTTACGATCAAAGGAACTCCTTCATCTCGGATCCCAGCGCTCATCAACGATATCTCACATAAACTCGGCGTTGAACGATCGCTGCAGAACTATCCAAACCAGATGTCAGGAGGCCAGCGTCAGCGTGTTGCTGCTGCGCGTGCGATCGTGAGCGATCCTTCTCTGATCTTGGCCGACGAGCCGACAGGCGCGCTTGATTCGCATAACGCTACGGTGATGCTCGAAACGCTCGAGCATATGAACCAAGATCTTAATGCAACGATCTTGATGGTCACTCATGATGCGTATGCTGCGTCGTTCACTAATCGCGTGCTCTTCCTTTCGGATGGGCGCATCTTCAACGAGATTCGTCGAGGAGCCCTTTCGCGAGAAGAGTATTTTGGGCGCATCATGGAAGTCGTTACCTTCTTAGGAGGCGAAGCGCGTCATGCTGTTTAAACTTGCCCTGCGCAATATTCGCCGATCGGTGAAGGATTATACAATCTATTTCGTCACCTTGCTCATTGCTATCACTGTGTTCTATGCGTTCAACTCGATCAGTGACCAGCAGATCATGCAAGAGGTCAACGCTTCAGGCAAGAGCAACATCGTTGAGTTCACTGGTTTTATGATGGGTATCTTCTCGACCGTTGTTGCATTGGTGCTCGGCTTTTTGGTGATCTATGCAAACCAACTGCTCATCAGGCGCCGTAAACGCGAGTTTGGCATGTACTTTACTCTTGGTATGACCCCTGGACACGTATCGCGTATCATCCTGTATGAAACCGTGATGGTTGGAATAGTGTCACTTTTGGTCGGTCTTGCGCTTGGCGTGATCGTTTCGCAGTTGCTCTCCTTTGCTACAGCGGCGCTCTTCGCTATCCCGATGCCCGATTATCAGTTCACATTCTCGATGCATTCTTTCATCATGACGCTTGTTTGCTTCGCTGCTATCTATGTAGTCGTCGCGCTCTTCAACGTCGTTTCGATCCGTCACTGCAAGCTGATCGATCTGATCAATGCAGATGCAAAGAGCCAAAAAGTGGTGATACGTAATCCGTGGGTGTGTCTGTGTTTGTTCATCGTCTCTCTTGGTATTCTCGGGGTTTCGTATTGGCAGCTTGAGATCAACGGGATGACCTTTATCGGCGATGAGAGCTTCGTGATCGCGACAGTGCTCATGCTGGTGGGCACGCTCTTGTTCTTCTTCTCGCTTGCAGGATTTGTCATCGCGCTCGTTACGCGTCTGTGCGGGTTCTATCTGAAGAAGCTTCGTCCGTTTACCACACGACAGATTGCCTCGAAGGTGAATACCTCATTTGCTTCGATGTGGGTCGTGTGTGTTCTGCTCTTTTTTGCCATCACGACCTTCGGTACAGGTATGGCGCTCGCGAATTTATTCTCCGGTGATATCGACCGCGCGAATCCTTATGATGCAAGTATCATCTCAACGCAAGAGATCGCCGAGAGCCAAGCCGATGATGAAGGTGCTGTTTTCGACATCACTCAGACCGAACAACTTCTATCGGAGAAGATAAAAGATTGGTCCTCCCTGATCGAAGATACTGCTCAGGTAGATGTCTACGAATTACCCTATCTGACCTATGGCGATGTGATAGATAAGACTGGAGCGACGATCGAGTCTACGACCATTCGTTCAGTGGGATTGGACGTCATTGGAATCTCACAGTACAACGATGCACGCGAGCTTCAGGGCCTTGATGCAGTTGCACTTGACGATGATGAATATATTGTAACGAACACCATGAGCGTTTCGGAAAACCTTGCTCGTGCGATGGTGGACCAAAACTATGCACTCGAGACGCCATCGGGAACGTTAATGCCTTTATCCGAGGTGCAGGAGGTGCAGCTCGAAGACTACAGCGTACCTTCCAACGGTGCGACGATGGTCGTTCCTGATAGCATGATCGCTGATCTTGCAGAGGCTGGAGCGCTTCAGGGGACGTATATTAATCTTGTCTATCGATCAGGCGTTGAAGGCGAAGAGCTCGATGAGGAAGCGATCAATGCTCTGCCTGGTGTGAGCCAGTTTATCACGCGTGACTCGATGATCGAGCAAGCGATGGGGCTTAAGATGCTCATCACATATCTGGCCCTTTATATTGGTCTTGTATTGCTCGTAGCAACAGCGGCAGTGCTTGCCATCCAGCTTCTTTCGCTCACGATCGATTCGGCGGGACGCTATAGGGCGCTTTCTCGACTTGGATGTGACACGAGCATGCTTTCTCGTTCACTTCTAGCCCAGGTCGTGATATATTTCGTGCTCCCGCTTGTCGTTGCAGCATGCCATTCTGCATGGACGATCTGGCTTATGTCGGGAAGCTTATTTGATGCCTTTGGGGTGAATATGCTGCAACCGATCGCGCTGTCTGTTGGTTTTGTCTTGCTCATCTATGGTGGCTATTTGGTCATAACCTACTTTGCGAGCCGTGCGACCGTGGTTTCAGGGTTGAGCCAGTCGCGATGAAAACGAACAAGCTCCTCTCATCGCAAGAACCTGATATGAAAAAGGCCTACGAGGATCATCGTAGGCCTTTTGCTTTTCGATAGTGCGCTTTTGAGAAGGTTTAGATCTCGTAGTGAGAAGTTCTCGCGATCACGAGAGTGATCATGAGATTCTTACGCTTGCCAATCAGGCTTATTTGCTTCGTTCGAGATGCCCTCTTCATGTTCTTTTTCGAGTAAAGCCTCAGTCTTACCCCACGATCTTCCTGCGGTGCGGGCGCACGCGGCAACTCCACCGCCAAGGGCAACAAGGCCAATGACGTTTGGCAAGACCATGAGTTGGTTGAACATATCCGCAAGTTCCCAGACCAGATCGTTGGAGAGCAGGGAGCCTAAGAAGATGAAGAGAAGCGCGATCACCGTGAAAACAGGGACTGCCTTCTTCCCAAAAAGATACTCAACATTGATCTTTGCAAAGAGATTCCAGCTAAGAATGGTTGAAAAGGCAAAGAACAGTAGGCAGATAGCAACAAAGACATTGCCTCCGATTGTTCCGAACACCGTGCCAAATGCAAGCTGGGCCATATTGGTCTTATCGATACCTTCGTAGACGCCTTGTGCAAGAGCTCCGTCACCTGTGTAGAGCATGCTGATAACAACGAGTGCGGTGATAGTGACCACGATGAAGGTGTCGACAAAAACGCCGATAAGCGCAACAACGCCCTGTTCATGAGGATTCTTCACGTTCGCCTGAGCGTGTGCATGGGGAGTAGATCCCATACCTGCCTCATTGGAGAACAGGCCACGTTTTGCGCCTTGCGCGAGGGCGGCTAAGATACCGAAGGTGACACCGCCGATCTCTGCTTGCGGATTGAATGCACAAGAGAAAATGAGTGCGAATGCTTCACCTGCAGCAGGAAGATTGCACAACAGTACGATGAGCCCGCCGATGAGATAGATAATCGCCATGATCGGAACGATCTTTTCTGTGACGATCGCCAATCGACCAACGCCACCAATGAAGACATATCCTGCGATCGCGACGACTGCAACACCCCATACCCACGCAGGAATACCGAATGCGGTCTCGCAGGTTGAGGCGATAGAATTCGACTGGACCATACAGCCCATGAAGCCGAGCGCAAGGATGATGGCGACCGAGAAAAAGCCAGCCAAGAACGTGCCGAACTTACCGCGGAATGCAGTCTTGATGTAGTAGACAGGTCCACCATGAACGATGCCGTCTTTGTCGACCAAACGCGTTCTTTGTGCAAGCACTGCTTCAGCGTAGTTCGTCGCCATACCCAAAAATGCGATGAGCCACATCCAGAAGATCGCTCCAGGACCGCCGATCAAGATAGCTCCACAAGCACCGACGATATTGCCTGTTCCGACCTGCGCTGCGATAGCAGTGGTGAGCGCCTGAAAAGAGCTCATGCCGCTCTTCTCTTTCTTTCCGAACAGATTGAAACCACCAAAAACACGCTTCCAACCTTCGCCGAAACAGCGGATCTGTACAAAACGTGTGCGGATGGAGAAATAAAGACCAGCGCCGATAAGCAAGATGATCAAAACATAATTCGAAAGATATGAATTGATGGTCACGACGATATCGAGTATGGCTTCTTCCATGCTTTAAGCTCTCCTGTGTTGTGTTACCGAATATCGAAACGCTCCAGAATCGAAGCACCGACGATATTTTAGTGAACTTATAGGTTGAACAAGAGAGATTTAGGTGCTGCGCTCGTATAAAGCGATGGATGGAGGGGAGTCGTTATCTTGGGATGAGATATTCCTGTGTGGAGGGCAGCAGGGCTATGCTGCTTCATCTCGAAATATCTCACGATCGAGCGTTTTCGTGAGGCTTGCAATGCACGTCGTGACCACGGCGTCCCCGGTAACATTCACTGCAGTACGTCCCATATCGAGGATACGGTCGACACCCATGATCATCGCAACTCCTTCAGCAGGAAGACCGATCGAGCTGAATACCATTGCGAGCATGATCGTGCCTACTCCAGGAACACCTGCAGTTCCTATGGACGCCGTGACAGCAGTGATGACAACCGTGAACAGCGCGGCTAGAGAAAGATCGATGCCGAACGCTTGTGCGATGAAAATGACCGCGACGCCTTGCATGATGGCAGTGCCATCCATATTGATGGTAGCTCCTAGTGGAATGGTGAAGGATGCAACCTTTTCGTCCACGCCACATTTACGCTCGAGCGTTTCGAGATTCAAAGGGATAGTGGCATTCGAGGAGCTAGTAGAGAATGCAAAGAGCATGACGGGAAGCATCTTGCGCAGGAACCGAAGAGGGTTCAATCGAGTGATCAGCACAAAAAGAAGCATGTAGACGATCAGTAGTTGAACAAAAAGCCCTCCGTAGACCGTTAGGATGAACTTCGCCATCGGAAGTATGCCATCGATGCCGAGCGTTGCAAAGGTGCGAGCGATCAAGCAGAAGATGCCAAGAGGAGCGACTTTAAGAATGATGTCGATCATGGTCATCATAACGGTGTTGAACTGGGAGAAGAAACGACTTACCGTTTCAACCTTCTTGCCAAGCCGCCCTAATATGAATCCAAGCACCAGCGCGAAGAAGATGACCTGAAGCATCGCACCGCTATTCATTGCTGAGACGATGTTGGTGGGGATGATATTTACGAGCGTTTCGGCCATGCTTACTTCTGAAGTAGCGCTTGACGTGTCCGCCATGACAACCGATGAAAGGTCAAGGCCAATACCAGGCTTGAACGCTTCGGCCAATCCGAGCGCGATCAAGACAGCAAGCGCAGTTGTCGCGAGATAGAGAAGGATCGTGCCAATACCGACTTTGCCGAGCATTTTTGGATCGGACATGCTCATCGCACCGCAGACGATCGAGCAGAATACCAGAGGAATGACCAGCATTTGCATAAGACGGATGAACCACTGTCCAAGCACATAGAAGAGACCTTCGGTCACATAAAGATCGAAAGGGCTGCCTTGCGGAACAACGAAAGAGACGACCAGACCGAAAATGATGCCGGCTACAAGCGCAACGAGAATAAGCGTTGTCAGGGAAGCTTTCTTTCGAGAGGTGGTCAACGTACCCATGGCCTGCACTTTCTAGGTCAATTATCTGCATGGTTGCTTCTTCTCTTAAGTATAGGTCTTCGTTAGGTTTTTAGATCGTATGAGCAAAGAAGAGACGCGGTATCGTAAGGATTATTCTTGTACGCGCTTGAAAAGGGTATATGAGCAGAGGACAATAGAGAAGCAGAGAATAGAGGGGTGGGTCTTATGCTCAAACTACGATCAGAAAAGCTCCTTCTTGTCGCATCAGCGGTATGGCTTCTTGCAGGCATCAATATCCTGCGTCTTGGCCTTTGTGCGATCATCGATACTGAACTTGTCACGCTACTTCTTGCTTGCGGTATCGCGATAAGCTTCTTTCTTTTTCATTTGATGTTCACCAAACTTGTTGGAAAGCAGTCGGCTCGTATTCGCGCATATAACAATGAGCTCACGTGTGCATTCGCGTTCTTTGATGTTAAGGGCTATGTGATGATGGTCATTATGATGGGCGGAGGCATCTTGCTGCGCGAGACGGGCATCATTCCTGAATGGATCGTAGCGTTTCTCTACACGGGCATTGGTGCAGCGCTCGCGCTTGCGGGTATTGGTTTTGCTCTGCACTATCTTAAGCGTGGAGGAATGATCACTTGTCCAATAACGAAGAAGACGCGTCTTGCCTGAACAAGAAGGCGCTTGCCTCAGATGAAAAGCATGATCGCATCAAGAGAATAAGGATAGTGCCTGTATGGACATCACGTTCAAATTCGCGAATAACAAAGAAGATGCCTTTGAAGTGCGCCGCCAGGTGTTCATCAATGAACAGGGATTCAAAGACGAATATGATGTGATCGATGAAGATCCACGCATGATCCATCTGACACTTTATTGTGATGGCGTGTTGGCGGGCTGCGCTCGTTTGTTCCCGTCATCGCTGGAACCGAAGATCGAAGGAGCGCAAGATCTTTGGATCCTTGGTCGTTTCGCGATCTTGCCCGAGTATCGCAGTTATGGATTAGGCACGAAGATCTTACAGGCAAGCGAAGCAGAGGCGCTTCGTCAAGGAGCTCAACGCACAGCTCTGCACGCACAGTGTCGCGTACGACCTTTTTATGAGAAGAGTGGCTATGTGGCTTATGGTCCGATCGAGCTTGAAGAGCATGTCGAGCATCAATGGATGGAAAAGAATCTGACGAAATGAGGTTATAAGCAAGACTTTCAGGCTACTGAGCTTGTGAGTATTGCTATATCACGTAATCGTTTCCTGCTAGATCAGGAATCGCGAGTTCAGCTATAGTGATCGAATCGAGGTATTGGTCGACCACGCGTTCCAATCCGACCCAAAATTGAGCGGTGCGGCAGTCGGTTTGTCGTTCGCAACGCTGTCCATCGGCGCTTGTGCAGGGTACAGGAGCTACCTCTCCTTCGACAGCGCGGATCACATCACCAGCAGTTATCTCGTTTGCTGCTCGTGCGAGCTGATAGCCGCCGTTCTTGCCTCGTACGCTTACGAGTACGCCTGCGACAACCAGAGGTTTGACGATAGCCTCGAGATACTTATCTGAGATGTTCTGTCGTTCGGCGACCGAGCGAAGCGAGACGCGTGTTGCCGTAGAGTTTTCGGCGATGTCAACTACCGCGCGAAGCGCATAACGTCCTTTGGTTGAGATCAGCATGAATTTCCTCTTATTCCTTCTAAATTACTAGGAATATTGTAATACAGCCTTGTAGCGATGTTGTGATCAGACGCTATATTCCTTTGTTCAACAGCAAGTATTGTTTCTGTTTTCATAAATGGATGCGTGAAGGTACGTTCAGAAAAAAGTGGTTGACGGGAGAGCGAGCAGCGTTATAATCCTATTAACCTATAGAAATAATAGGAATAAAAAAGGAGCAGTCATGACGGTATACGAATCAATCGATCAGCTTGTCGGCCATACACCACTTCTCGAGCTGAAGCACATCGAGAAGAACCATGAAGTACAAGCGCGCATTTTAGGTAAGCTTGAATATTTCAACCCTGCTGGTTCGATCAAGGACCGAATCGCTAAAGCAATGATCGATGCAGCAGAGAATGCGGGTGTTCTGAAGGAGGGCGCGACCATCATCGAGCCGACTTCTGGCAATACAGGCATCGGGCTTGCTTCTCTTGCGGCTGCTCGTGGGTACAGGCTTATTCTGACGATGCCTGAGACCATGAGCGTTGAGCGTCGCAACCTTATTAAGGCATATGGTGCTGAGATTGTCCTAACAGATGGCGCTAAGGGTATGACTGGCGCAATTGAGAAAGCTAATGAACTTGCCGCAGAGATCGAGGGAAGCTTCATTCCCGGACAGTTCATCAATAAGGCAAATCCTGCGATCCATAAGGCGACCACAGGTCCTGAGATCTGGGAAGACACCGATGGGGAAGTGGATATTGTCGTTGCAGGCGTTGGCACGGGTGGCACGATCACGGGTGTCGGTCAGTATCTCAAAGAGCTGAAGCCGACAGTAAAGACCATTGCAGTCGAACCAGCCGATTCGCCTGTGCTCTCTGAAGGCCGCTCAGGCTCTCACAAGATCCAAGGTATCGGTGCTGGATTCGTGCCTGATGTTCTCGATACGTCGCTCTACGATGAAGTGATCACGGTCGCAAACGAAGATGCTTTCGAGCTTGGACGAGAGATCGGTCGAGAGGAAGGTGTGCTGGTGGGCATCTCTTCTGGTGCTGCAACTTGGGCAGCTATCCAGGTGGCGAAGCGCCCAGAGAATGCAGGTAAGACCATCGTAGTGATCCTGCCTGATACAGGCGAGCGCTACCTTTCCACCCCTATGTTTGCAGGTGAATAAGACACCCGAACAAGATTAACTTTTGAGCAGGTTGCTTGAGAGCTTACCTGTCATATGCTCGACCTTGAGCTCGAGTACAGCACAGAGTGGACCATCCTTCTCGATCTCGGCAAGGATGGTCTCGTGCGCTTTAGGGTCAAATTTCTTGGTGAGCGCATAGACCGCTTCGCGCATCTCGATATCCTCAACGATACGCACTTGACCAAAGGCTACGACGCTTTGAAAGGTAGTAGCGAATTTATCTGGAATGACATCGTGTTGGCCGACTACGCAAAAGCTTGCTTTTGGGTCGCGACGCACCGCTTCTATTTTGTGGCCTTCGAGCGCACAATGGAAGTAGAACGCACCTTTTGCAGCAGAACCATCAAGCCCCTTTTCAAGGAAGACATAATTGATCGGAATGGTGTAGGGATATCCGTCATTTCCTTGTACGGCAAGAATGCCATAGTCGCCTGCACGTAGGAGTTCTTGTATGCAGGCGAGATCCATCTCTTGTCGTCTGCGGCGCATCGAAGGAAGCATAGCGATCCTTTCAGTTATCCGAAGAAGAGCATATCTTGTTTTTCAGGCACAATGGGCTTTCCATCGTAGGCGCCATCAGGCTGCCAAACCTCAAGTGAGCTGATAAGGCTCTCGACCGTGGCGGGGAACTGATAGGCGTTCTTGTCCCAATGCTCGATGAAATCGTGTTCGTGCATGTTCTCGATCAGTTGCGCAAGCGGGGTATAGAAGCCATCGATATCGAGGCAGAAGCAAGGCCCTGCAGTCATGTGCAGCCGAATGCGTGACATGATTTCGGTGATTTCTTCTAAGGTGCCCACACCACCAGGAAGGGCGATAAATACATCGCCCAGCTCGATCATCTTTGCTTTACGCTCGCTCATGGTCTCTACGATATGAAGAGCGGTAAGGTCGTGCTGTTCGACACCTGCGTCGATGAAGAACTGTGGTTCGACGCCATAGACTTCTCCGCCATAGTCGAGCACGGTACGCGAGATAAGGCCCATCAGCCCAACGGAGCTTCCCCCATAAACCAGATTATTGCCCGATGTGCCGATCCATTTACCCAGCTTGAGGGCAGCTTCTGCGTATTTGGGATTATTTCCGGGATTCGACCCACAGTAAACAACGATGTTCATAAAGCCTCGTAATGCGTTTCAGGTGTGTTTATTTTCCATTCAAATTATAGGAATCAATGTATCACGGCAACCCTGGAAACCTGGCGTGAAGTTATCCCTTTGCGGATAACTTCCACCGCTGTGTGTGGAGAAAAGCCCAGCTCATAAATTTTCTTCCGCCCGCCTGCGCAAAACTTTGAGAAAAAAGTTAACACAAGCTAACACTTACGCTAGTATCAAAGATGGAAGTTAACTATGGTAAACAAAAGCCATTTGAAAGAAAGGAAGAAAAGTGGTCGTAAAGGACTCTCTTTCACGCCTCTTTACTACGCTGCTTGCTGCAGTGTTGGCGATCTCGCTTATTCCGATGTCGCCGGCTTTCGCAGGATCAGCGCAGGAAGAGCTCGTAACAGAGCCAGGAGCTTCACAAGAAGCAGCAACTTCGAATAGGGAAGACCAGATGGCTCAAGCAGCACCTGCTGTTCCTGCAGTGGTGTCAGAGCAGGGCGATCAAGTAGAAGCTTCAAAGCAAGCATCTGAACAATATGATGTCATTGAGCAGGACGTTCAATCGACGTCGACAACGTCAAGCGAACAGAATGGTGTCCAGATCGCTCCTCAAGCAGTCGATCTACAAGAGCAGGCGTCCGCGATCTTGAAGGATTGTTCGGCAAGCATCGAGCACGAAGGTTCCTTTACGGCTGAAGATACAGGCGCACGTGTGAGCGTTCGTCTTTCCGATCAGGTCGATCGCTGCAATTTGACGGTATTTGCTTATGCGTCGAATACTTCATTCGATCCAGATTCGAGCCAGAACATTCGTTTATGGTCAGGAACGGTCAGCGATGGTTGGGAAGCAGATATTGATTTTGCCGCAGCAGCGCTTCCTCTTAAGCCCGGTTATAGCGTGATCGCCTGCTTGAATGTACCGATTACTGATGACTACTATCGTGCATGTAACTCTCAAGCTATTCCTGTTACGGACGAAAACGGCGAAGGATTCGTTGATTATATCTATCCTGATGCGTTCATAACTGACGAAGAGCTCGAAGCAGGAGCAACTTCTCTGCATGTGAGCGTAACCGGCGACGAGCGTTTATTTCAAGCAGCAGCTGAAGGCAAGATATCCTTGATGCTTTCGATCGCTCAGTATCCCGATGGGGATGAGTTCGACTTTGAAAGCACCGATCAGATCATGCTCTGTTCGCCTCAGAGCGTAACGAGCGCGATTGAAGATCAGGAGATACAGCTGAGCGAGCCGCTTCGTGCAGGATATCGTGTCAGGGCAGTTGTATATTGGTCTCAAAACACCGATCTCTTCTTGGTGAAGGGCAACGATTATGAGTCGGTATTCCATCGTCCTGATGATTCGATCCTGGTTAATGAAGATACAACACCAAACATCGCATTTAGCGATCAGCTTGTTACTACCAGCAAAACCGTTCCTGTTGAGCTTGGTGGCGAGATTCCGAGTGGCGCTTTGATTCTGGTGAAGAAGTTTGCAGATGGTGAGCAGATTGCCTCAGACAAGGGTACGCCGATAGGGATGGCGTTCAACGTGGCTGCTGGTCGTGCTGACGTGAACCTCAATGCGGGCGTGTCGCTCGAAGAGGGGGATCGCGTTGTTGCCTTTGTGCTTTCAGGTGGAAACTCTATTGCGCAGTCCGAAGTCAGTGTGGTTGTGAAGAAAGATCCAGTGAGCGTTGAATTCAAATCAAACGTGACCACTGAGAGCACCTCGCTTACCGTGGCTGTTCACCTGACCGATCCTGCGTTTGCAGATCTGCAGCTTAACGCGGTGCAATTGAAGAAGGCGAATGCGAATGGTGCGACCGATACGGATCTAAGTTCGATTGTTGTTGGCAAGTATATGCAAGAACAAGGTGAGATTGAATTCGATTTGAGCAATGTTTCGCTCGCGGCTGGTCAAAAGCTCTACCTTCGCGTCATAAATAACGATCTCGACCTTGATTTTTTCAGCGACTCGATCACGGTGGCCGATGCGTCGAAGGATGAGGTGATCCTTGAGGGCAACTCAGTCTCTGTTGATGCGGGATCGCTTACGGTTAATGTTTCGGGCTGCGCAGCCTTTGAAGGGGGTCGCCTGATCGCAACTGTGGGATCGGCTTCAGAAGACGATCCCGACACCCGTTCTCAACTGGTCCAAACGACCTTTACAGGGGCAGGAACCTATACGCTTCAGATCCCCGATAATCGCCTTAAGGTCGGCCAGAGCGTGATGGTCCATCTTTATAAGTATGACGCAGAGGCAGATACTACCCAGTATCTGGTAGGAAACAAGCTTCCGATCGTTCAAGCCGGCACGGTTGTGGTCGAGCCAACAGTGAAGATCGTTACTTCAGAGATCACTTCTGACCGAAGCGATGTGTGGGTGCAAGCGAATTATGATCAGGAAAAGGTCGGACGACTAACCCTCTATAGTTACGAAGGTGACAGTTGGACGACGGAAGATCAGATCTATTCTGAGATCATTACTGCGCAGGAGAACAGTCAGCGTATCGTTTTTGGTGATGATAAGCTCAAATCTGGTGGCAAGCTCGTGGCCGTTCTTACGCTGTATGGCGGAGGGGGTTCACAAGAATACATCTCAGAGGCTGTTTCTGTAGCAGCGCCTCCTGAGAAGCAGAAGCCAGTAGCTACTATCACCTCGAAAAAGGTGACGGCAGGCATGACCACGCTTGGAGCTTCGCTTACCTTTGATCCTGCTGATGAAGCAACCTATACGCTCTATCGCTTCACGGAAGACACGCTTGATGAGGCGCTCGCAGCAGGTAGTGCGGTCAAGCTTACGAGCGGCACGCTCTATCGTTCGCAGGCCGCTTGGTCTCTCTACATGGGGACAGGAAAGATCGCAGCAGGCGACAAGCTCCAGATCGTTTTGCAAGCTGGAGGGGTTGAGGCTCGCTCGGCTGTGATGAGCGTTGAAGCTTCTCCTGATTGGGGAACACCCTATGTGGCATTCGGTACCTCTGCTGTTCAAGTGGGAGCAACGAGTATTCCTATTTCGGTCGATTATGCAGACGAGTATGAAGGCATGGAGGGTTTTTATTGTGATGTGAGCATCTATCAGGTTTCCGCGGCCTACTCTGATGAGGAAATAGAGGAAAAAGAGCTTTGGGAGAACAGCTATGCGACTCGTCGTGTTGCCCAGGTGAACTCTACGCTTGGTCAGGTAACACGGGGCGAGCTTGAAGTGAAGCTCTATGACTGGATCGATCTTGAGCCAGGTAAGCGCTTGTTCATCAAATTGCGCTTACCCCATGTCGAATGGGAAGGCGAAGAGGTCGATTATGTGTCGGCATCTATTCCTGTGCTTGAAGAAGGAGAGCAGCTCGCGCCCGTGAAGGTGTTGCTCTACAACTTAGGTGAAGACACTGCGCGCGGTGTCCATGTGCGATCCATCCTTTCAGATCTTGGAGTAACAGTCGAAACAGTAGAGGCGAAAGACCTGAACCAGACCATTGGATATCTGGCGGGCCTGAGCAATTTTGAAAAGGATGAGAACGCCTCTTGGGACGGGACTGCTCCGAGTACTGAGTTCATGCTCATGTGCGGTTTCAGCGAATCGCTCCTGGACAAGTTCCTCGATGCGATGCAAGCACAAGAGATTCGAATCGATCATAAGGCCATCGTGACAGAATACAATCGTTATTACACGCTCGATGAATTGATCGGCGATATCGAAGAGGAGCATGAGGTGTTCCAAGCGCTTTTGGCGCTCGATAAGGTGATCAAGGCTGCTGAAGAGCTTGATGAAACAACGTATGGCCAGGTGGAAGGTTGGGCTGCTTTCCAGGAAGCGTTAAGCGCTGCCAATGATCTGCTTGCAAGCGAAGAGCCTGAGGCACAAGATTTGCTGGATGCTCGACAGGCGTTGATCGATGCAGGTAATGTGATCACTGATGGTCAGTTCTGGGAGGATGAGGTTGAAGAGCCTGCTGTTCCGGTAGATCCTGATGATCCAGTGGATCCTACTGAGCCGACAGAGCCGGTCGTACCTTCTGCCCCTGACGATCCGGCCGACATCGATCAGCCAGCAGCGCCATCTGATACTTCATCGGATAACGCTGGCACCTCGGAGGGTTCTGGCACTACGGGCAATACAAGTAGTGCAGTGCGTCCTGCAACGGGAGCTTCCAGTGCAGCGACTTTTGGAAACAGTACACGTTCTGCTTCCAATCAGCAAACAGTGGATGAGATCGATGAAGTGACGGATGAAGCGAGTGAGGCATCGGACGACGAAACGACCCCCGAGGCGTTCACGGCAGCTGACTCTCTCGTTACTGATGACGAAAATCCGCTAGCAGGTGATGCTGCTGAGAACGCAACGTCAAACGATCTTACATGGATTCCTTTTGTGATCGCGGCATTCGTTGCGCTAGCAGGCATTACGTTGGTTGTCCGTCGGAGACAGGCTGGCCAGAAGTAAAGAGCGCTTGATCTTGCAAGATACGCTGATCAAACGAACCAGGGCCAGGCACAGCGTGCTTGGCTCTGGTTTTTGCTGCCACCTTGGTTGCAAGGGTGAAACACGCACAAATATCTCAACGCGTTAGAGCGCGCTATTTTCGAGCGGGAAGCTCGGGATACATCATCTCGAAGAGCTTTGCGATGAATGCATGATCTTCGAAGTTCTCGATTTTGAGCATCTTTTTTGCGCCCTGGTAGGGAATTTCAAGCGGCGCATGTGCAAGGAGGTTTTGCGAAGCCTTCGTCCTCTTCACGAGTAAGCGATCGTCGTAGATGCCGCCGGCCACCTTGTTGCGATAATAGACCACGCATTCTCCCATCATCGCGCGGGATGATATGTTTCCGCCCGTTGCGATATTCAGTTGTTCGATAACGTAGCCAATGTGTTCTTTGGAAGAGGCCATCGTGTTTCCTTCAGGTGAGAATACGTACTAAACGCCCAGCATATCGGCAAGTTCAGCAAGCGAATCGATCATGAATGTTGGGTGCTCGGCGGCAAGCGTTTCAGGCGAGAACATGCCCCAGGTTACTGCTACGGTGCGGCAGCCAGCAGCATTGCCTGCCTGAATGTCGTAGGGGCTATCGCCGATGTAGAGGCATCGTTCAGGAGCGATGCCAAGCAGTTCGCTCGCGTGAAGGATCGGTCCTGGCTTAGGTTTATGCTCAGGCCAGTCATCTGAGCAGATGAATACATTAAAGAAATCAAAAAGACCTGTTAGTTTGAAGCCGCGTTCAGCTAGTTTATGACGCTTCGAGGTGACAACGCCAAGGGGAATCCGCGCCGCATGAAAACGTTCAAGCACTGCTGCGGTACCATCGAATGCGCGGATGCCTGCGTCGTGGATAGAGTCATTGTGTGCGCGATATTCATCAACGAGTCGTTCTGCACGTGGAATATCACCTTTGGTGAAGTGGAGCATCTGATCGGGCAGAGGCGTGCCAACGCCTATCATCAATTCAGCGTCAGAGAGATTCATTTTCTCGCCATCATTTAGCGTGTGGTGCATCGACTGCAGGATCATATCATAGGTATCGATGAGCGTTCCGTCGCCATCGAACAACAATCCTTGGACATCGCGCATGAATGATCCTTTCTGTTTCTAAGGTCTTGCTGCCAGGTTTTCTTCTTTTTCCTTCTCTTGTTGTCATTATTGCAGTGAAAACGCAAATTTTTGCTAGAAATTTGCGTTTGTATGCACGTTTGAAGAAGATGAATCATACGAATCGAGCGATTCGTAGCATGATGTGCTTCGCTTTTGCGTTCGTATGTACATCTTGCATTCAAAACCCTCCAGAACAAGCGCTTTTGAATCGAACTTAGTCGAGATTGTGCATACATCCGAAAATCTCTTGCAAAAAATGCCGAAACTACTGCAAGAGTGCGAAAGAAAACGGAGAAAAGAGATGAAAGACAGAAGTGAACAGGCGTGATGGATGAAGGCGAACAGATGTGATGGATAAAGACGATCAGGCATGAAGGAAGGCAGAGAGCAGGCGTAATCAATAAAGAAAAGCAAGCATATTTGATGGCCAAAAAAGAAAGGCGACCATAGGGCCGCCTTTCTTTCCGAGTTAGTTTGACGCATCGAATCCAGCTTGATGTTGTCCATTCGGCTCGATACGGCTAATTTAGCTATTGCTCGTATCTTGAGCGCTCGTCTTGCGTGAACTGCTCGCTGCACTCCGCGCAGTTCCTTCAAACGTTATTCCCGTTTGGGCGTATCGTTTATTTCGGTCTTTTCGACTTCAACCGCAACATCGCCCGCATTGTCCTTTGCAACATAGACGAAGCCAACAGTTCCTTCGACGGGCAGCTCGTTGTATGCAACCATCTCGGCGATCTCGCCAGCCGTCGCTTTCTTTGGCATGGTCTCGAGCAGGTAATCGGTAGAAGCACGACGTGCCATAGCCTCGCGATATTCCTTCGTACCAACGAACACTTCCTGCTTGTAAGGATTGACATGCAGTTTCTTCGCGCGATATACGATGTAAGATAGTGCCGCGATATTCGCAACTAAAGCGATAAGGGAAACGACCAAGTTCACGTTTGGATTGTTTACCGACTGAACCGCAAAGATGGAATCATTTGCGAACATTGGAACGAGCTGACAGAACATGCACCATATTGCCAAGGTGAACGCACGGTTCTGAATCCATCCGCCCTTGTTCCAAATGAGGCCTGCGATGGTAGGCGCGACCAGTAGTGCGATACCGCAGTACCAAGAATGGGTCGGGAGGCAATTGTAGGTGTAGCAGAAGTTCCAGAGGTCGTAGGAAATAATGAATACCCAGGTCATGTCAGCCCAGATCATATCTTGGCGCTTCTTCGAAATATAGATGCCAAGCCAGCCGGTCATACAGGCGATATTCAAAAGACCAGCAACGCCATTGATGACATTGTGCCAGCCGCCGTTAAGCGTAACGCCTTCCGTGGTGACCCAGGTGGTTCCGAATGCTCGGATCGCGCTCTCAAAGTCGCTTGCAACAGCGATGAGGATATTGATCGCAACGATAACGAAGGGGAACACCTTGAACCAATGTGAGCGTCCAAGTTTGCCCCAGCTATACTTCAGCATCATGAAGCCGATGCAGCCTGCGAGTGCTGCGTAGACTTTCGCATAATGAAACCAGCTGTTCATATCGGTGTGGGTTGGATTAGTAAGCGCCCAATCTGCACCCATACCTGCGCTGATCGTAACTACAACACAATAGACGGTCATTGCGCCTGCGACACCGAAGAACATGATGATGCCGCCTGCTTTCGTGCGTCGTGCAAACTCATTGAGCAAGATGAGCGCAAGCAGCACAAGACCTAAACCCAGCCACTGGTATAAGGCATTCGGACCATAAACGTCGAATAACATACTTCCTCCTGTCTCTCGATCATTCAGGAGGGTTCGTGCGATCACAGCAAAAGACGTGATCCGTTCCAGGATGTGCTCGCATGAACCCGATCCCACTCCAGAAGATCGATAAAGATCCTCTGGGTTGAATCCATAAGCCTGAAAAAATCCTAGTTGTTTTGAGTTTGAACAGGGGAGAAGGTTGTTATTTTGTTAGGATTGTTGGCTTTTCGTTACAAAGAGCTGACAAGCGCCGAAAGACACTACCTCTTCAGCGGGTTTGTTTCTTGAGCTCAGGTATTTGCTTGATAACGATGCCGACAAGAACGAGCAATGCTCCGAACAAGACGAGTGGAGAGGGAACATCGCCTACGAGTGCCCAAGCGGCAAGAATCCCGACAGGCAACTCGCTCGAGGCCATGATCGAGACCATTCCTGTGGTGAGCTTTGGGCTTGCAAAATTAATGAGAGAAACAGGGAACAAGATTCCCAAGATCGCAAGCCCTATAGCATAAGGCCAGGTAGATGGATCAGGAAGTGAGGTGGTAAAAGCACTTGGAGATACGATCGAGGTGAAGATCAAGCCCCCGAGTGCGAGCATGGCTGTTTTGAGAATCGTTGATTGGCCTGCTCCGATGATGCCTGAATAATAGAGGAAGAGTGCATAAAAAAGAGCCGAGCCAAAACCGAAGAGAACGCCAACCGGATCGAGCGCGTTCAAATTTCCATCCAGAAGCCCAGTGGCAAAGAGCGTTCCAATAAGCACCACTACTATAGCGATGATCGTCGATCGGGCGGGAAGTGCTTTTTTATGAAGGCACTCGATAAGGACGCTTATCCAGATATATTGGAAGAGCAACGTGAGTGCCGCAGAAGAGGGGAGAAGGGTAACTGCAGAATAGTAGCAGATCGAGGTTCCACCGGTGCAAAAACCCAAGAGCGCTAGAGGGATCAATCGCTTCGGAGAGGCCCATTTCATGCGTCGTACAAGCATGATCGCAAGGCAGACCAGAAAGGCAACGAGGTATTGCAACGGAAGGAATGTGCTCGGATAAATACCGATCTCACCAGCGCCTTTAACAACAGGAACAATTAATCCATAGCTTGCGCCAGCAATGAAGATCAATAGAGAATTCAAAAACGTTCGGTTCACGGTTCGCATCCTATCAAGACCATATCACCCCACAATAGCCGTTTTGCCTTCTTTCCACTACCGGCGAATCGATTTTGTCGGCAGCAAGAAGAATGAACGGAGCGGCGTGAACCTGTAGACTAAGAAGCATGCGTAAATCAAACGAAAGAACGACTCATATTAAAGTTGTTCAGCTAGGATGATGAGTCGAACTAACGAGGGAGAAATGTTGTGAGAGGCGTATTTGAAAGACTGATCGCAGGAGGACCCGTCTCGATCGATGACGTTGAAGAGGCAGAACGTTCAACGTATGTTGCGCTTAATGATGGCGCTGCTTATTCGTCATATTTTTGGTCACTTGTCATCTCGGCGATCATTGCAACAGCCGGTATCGCCGCAAACTCAAGCGCGGTCGTTATCGGTGCGATGCTCATCTCTCCTATCATGTCGCCCATTATCGGTTCGATGCTCGCTGCAATGCGTGGTGACAAGCTCGCTACGTTGCGCACGCTTCTCATGACCCTAGCGGCGATCGTGGTCGGGGTTGGCACTTCATTGATCGTTGTTGCTTTCATTCCTGTCCCAATAGATCTTGCATCTAATGCTCAGGTTAATACGAGAACTTCACCAGGGCTTATTGATCTGGTGGTCGCTTTTGCTTCAGGTATCATCGCAGCTATTGCGCTTGTGCGCGAGGATATTCCGACTGCAATCCCTGGTGTTGCGATCGCAGTATCGCTGATGCCGCCGCTTAGTGTTGTGGGGGTGGCGTTGTATGCGTGCGATTGGCAAGGCGCGCTCGGAGCATTTCTTCTTTTCATGACGAATTACTTTGCGATCCAGATCGCATGTCTCATCATCTTTCTCGCGCTTGGCGTTGCGACGAAAGAGCGCACGAAAAGCGAGAAGAAGAGCCGTATAGCATGGTATGCATCAGTGGTAGTCGGACTTATCATCATTAGTATTCCTCTCGTGCTCACTAGTGCGAGCATCGTGAAAGACAATGACGATCAGCGCAAGGTTCACGATATTGCGCATGAATGGCTTGCAGGAAGCGACTACGAACTGAGCGATATTAAGATCCAAAACGATGATCTGACCGTGACGATCGCAGGTATGGGTGAAGAGCCGTCGCTCGAAACGTTCAAGACCGATCTTGCGGATCAGGGTGTTGAGATGGATCAGATCGGGGTCATTGTCCTCGAAGAGAGAAGGATCAGTTGACCCCGTTCCGAAAGGAATTAGTGGTGATGCTCTGAGATATCATCGACAGGTTTTTCAAGCCCTTCGATCTTAAGGCCGTTTTTCTCTGCGTAATCCCACAGTGCTGCATGGATCGCCTCTTCGGCAAGAAGCGAACAGTGAACTTTCACAGGAGGCAATCCATCGAGAGCCTCCATCACTGCTTTGTTCGTGACCTCAAGCGCTTCCTGGACTGTTTTGCCCTTTACGAGTACAGTTGCCATCGAGCTTGTTGCGATAGCGGCGCCGCAACCAAAGGTTTTGAATTTTGCATCTTGGATGACGTTGTTCTCGTCGATGTCGAGATAGACGCGCATGATGTCACCGCATACCGCGTTGCCTACGGTTCCACAACCACTTGCGTCTTCAATCTCTCCAACGTTACGTGGATTGGTGAAATGATCCATTACTTTTTCTGAATAATTCATTGCCATGATCGGTATCTCCTTCTTTTCGGGAGTTAGTTTGTATAGGGAAAGCCGTTTGCTGCAAAGCGCTTGATAACAGAATCGACTTTGCCTTGTTTGTAATCCTCATAGAGGGGGCTCATCATACGGAGGTTCTCAAGCGTACCCTTCAATGAGTCAACGGTGAAATCGATGTCTTCTTGCGTAGTGGATTTCCCGATGGTCAGGCGCAGGGAGCCGTGTGCGATCTCGTGAGGGAGGCCGATCGCGAGCAGCACATGGCTTGGATCGAGCGAACCAGAAGTGCAAGCTGATCCAGAAGAAACGCAAATACCTCGAGCAGCTAGCTGCAAGAGCATGCCTTCTCCTTCGATGAACTCAAAGGAGAAGTTCACATTGTTGGCGAGGCGATCTTCCCACGATCCGTTCAGTTTCGCATCGGGAATCTCGGAAAGGATGCGCTTGATGGCATGATCGCGCAGTGCGCGTTGACGGTCGCGCTCAGGCAGAAGATCTGCTTGTGCGAGCTCAGCAGCTTTTGCAAATCCGATGATTCCTGGCACGTTCTCGGTCGAACCGCGCTTGCCGCGTTCCTGCTGACCGCCATCCAAGAGATTCTGTAGCTTTATGCCTTTTCGCACGTAGAGCAACCCGACACCTTTGGGGCCATAGATCTTATGAGATGAAGCTGAGAGCAGATCGATGCCCAGCTCGTTCACATCGATCGGCTCATGGCCAAATGCCTGAACCGCATCAGTGTGGAAGACGATGTTCGCCTCATGTGCTGCGCTCGCAAGCTCGGCGATCGGCTCGATAGTGCCGATCTCGTTGTTCGCGAACATGATCGAGGCAAGAATAGTGTCAGGGCGAATAGCGGCCTTGAAGTCTTCAACACTAACCAGCCCGTGTTCATCGACAGGCAGATAGGTGACCTCGAAGCCTTCGTGTTCAAGCGTCTCGCAAGTATGGAGTACCGCATGATGTTCAATCGCGCTGGTGATGAGATGTTTACCCTTAGAGGCATTTGCATGCATGAAGCCTTTGAGGGCCCAGTTGTCAGATTCGGTCCCACCGCTCGTGAAGAATATCTCCTGCGGTTTTGCACCAATAAGAGCTGCGAGCGTATCGCGTGCTTCAGCAACCGCATCGGAGGCGTTTTGGCCAAGAGGGTAGATAGAAGAAGGGTTTCCGAATTCCTTAGTGAAGTAGGGCAACATCGCTTCCAAAACCTCTGTGTGGACAGGGGTTGTCGATGCGTGATCAAGATATATCTGTTTCATAAGACGATCACCTTCTTGTCTTATATTAATTCCTAGTAACCTTATAGGAATTAATATAAGACGGATCGGTAAATTGTCAAGAAACTTTTGATGGGAGGAAAAGTAAAGGCGAGCTTGTGCTCGCCTTTACAGGATGCCGACCTTCGTTTGATCGTGCTATGTTGTAGCTCAAGACCGAGTTAGCTTATTTTCTTGAGTACATAAAGGTTTCTAATCGTCGCCTTGCATCTTAGGATTGACCAGCGTCTTTACTTTCTGCTTCGCGATCAAGTACCATGCCGAGGCTGCGATCGCCCATGCCCACACTATGTGTCCGAAGAATTCGGAGAAGTGCTCATCAAAAGGCTGGTCCCATGGAGCCGGAACAGTTCCCATGAGCGGCATGATGATGAGATGGAATGCGATCCAGATCACGATGCCGTATACAGCGCCTTCGAAGATCGCGATCTTTGGCTTGTACTGCGTCAGCAAGATGAAGAGAAATGCGAAGAAGATGGCGAATGCGAAATGAATGAGCAATGCAACCAGATAAACAGGTTGATCTGTCGAGAAGAGCACGAATGAGTGCGTGACATCATACGGAACTCCAAGCTGCTGAAGAAGCTCTTGGGGCGGATTGGTGGCATCGCGTGCAAGCGTGCGTGGCGGGAAGATCTTTTCCCAGCCGATCTTCACCATGCCTGAGATCATGCCAGCAATAAAGCCGTACCAAAGTGATTTCCAGAAGATCTTAGAAAAAGGCGCTGTAGGTTTTGTTGTGGTCATAGGGATCCCTCCTTTTCTGTGCCTTGTTATTTATCGCGGTCTTGTGGTGTTAGACCAGTTCGTTTGGCGTATTTGGTCGAATTCAAGACCACTTTCGATCTGAAAACAAGATAACGATTTTCATTTTCAAAAAAGGGAGGATCGAAGGAAACTTTGACAGACGTTCATTTTGTGGTTAACAATCTGTCACTTTTAACAACGAACGGTAAGACCTGGTCTATTCGCTCTTGAACAGGAATGACAGGTTGATCAAGGAAAGGATATTGTTTGCATCGACAGATCAAGCAGGAGTGTTAGCGTTCTCTTCCATGATCTCGACAAGGCCTTGAACGCGCGTTTCGTATTGTGCTTTCGAGAAGACACGCGGGTCTGCTTGATCGCCATCAAACATCGAATACGGAATATCGCGCTTGTCTGCAAGTTGGCGTTCGATCTCGAACATGAGGCCGATCCAGGGTTTGCAGCTGCGTGCAACATTGCACAAGATACCGTCGCATTGGTATTCATCCAGCATGCGGTTGCGTCGTTTGAGTGCCATCTCGATACCTTGGGCGTTGTTTGTACTGGCATAGGCATTCACGAGTGAATCAAGGTCGGTCCACTGCGAAGTGTATTCGTCGGTATAGACGCTTGCGACCGTGTTGACACCATGGTCGGAAAGGAAATGGGAGGTATAGCTCAAATACGGCCAGCAGGTGATGCCATCATAGAGGATGCGATATTTCTCTTCGCCCTTGAACGTCGTTTCACCGCGGGCGATACGCTCGTTCATTTCTTCGATGAATTTTTCGAATATGACTGTTGTTTCAGGCCGAGCACGTGCAACGATCATGAGTGCCATGAAATTGTACCCATCAAATCCGTTCGCAGGTGCTGGCTTTGTCGATCCGATCAGGTCGAGTGCTTTTTTAAAGAGCGAGGAGTTGTAGCTTGAACGCGCGATGACCTCATGGAATTTCGCATAATCGAATTTAGTTTGCGTAATGGCCTCGAATTGCTCGATGATGCCTTGTAACTGGGCGCGCATATATTTAGTCTTGTTTGGTGTGAAATCGGCATCGGTGTTGTAGGGCACATCAAAAAGGATGAGTGGAATATCGAGTTCGCGCGCAAGATTTTCATACCACTTGATAACGGTAGTGCAGATATTGTTCGCTACGCAAAGGAAGTCAGGCGCAGGCACATCGAGACCATGACCGAATTCTTCATCACGGTGCAGAAACCCAAGTGAGATACGCGCATAAGAGCAAAGATCACCAGAGTAGCCCATTGCTTCGGCTTTCTCACAATAGTCGATCGCTCCTCGTTTTGCCGCAACGGCTGCAGCATGATTTTCCGGATACATGATCTTGAGCCCAAATGTCTCGCAGATCTCTTTCGGGAAGTTCGAGGTCGACCAGCCGATCGGCTGCCCATCAGCTTTCGCTTCACGAATCTCTTCATAGATGCGGGCAGTGAACGCTTTGAGCAGTTCCTTGCTTGTTTTTTCTTGGGTGTCCTGGTCGCTCATAGAAAGCCTCTTTCGTTCGAAAAAGTGAACGTGTTCATATTTCTTATGATAGAGATTTGAGAGCGTAAAGTCTAATAAGAGACATCAGGCGTTTCTTGGGTGTTGAAAAAACATTCAAATGTACACATTTGCGAGATCGAACTACTTTGAGCGAGCGTCAAAAACAAGGAACATTTGAGCTAACGGAGCACGAAGATGCCTTTTTCAGATGAGCAACATCTGGTTTACAGGCATGAAATGCTTTCAGTTGTCCTATACAAGGGGTGCTACGGTGAAGAGAAGAAGCGATCGGACGTAGAGGAGAAATCGTGCAAAGGGGCACCGACACTGAAGCTCGATCTGTTGCACCAACACTGCCATCGGGTGGTAAGCGTTGGGCGATGATCGTCGTGCTCTTTGGTAGCGCGCTACTCGCTTCATTCATGCAATCTATGATGAACGTCGCACTCGATAAGGTTGCAACGGATTTCTCGGTTCGCCTTTCTGAGGCAAATTGGGTGGTGCTTGGCTACGCGATCGTAGCAGCGGTTACCATCACCATGGCCGCTTCGTTGTTGAAGCGTTTTGGCATGCGCAAGGTTATGACCTTCGGTGCTATTTGCGCTTTGATCGGCTCGATCCTCGGGTTTGTCGCATGGGATTTTCCGAGTTTGGTAGTCGCACGTTTGATTCAGGCAGTTACTACAGGTCTTTTCTTTCCGCTGGTGAATGAGGCGCTGCTCACGCTCTCTCCAGAAGGAAAGGCGGGAATGCTGCTTTCGATGAACAGTGGAATCATTGGTATTGGACTAGCTTTTGCGCCACCTGTTTCTGGTTATGTGATCGATGCATTCGGTCTGCGTGCGCTCTTTTTTGTTCTTGTTGTTATGGCAGCAGTGTTGCTCGTTGCAGGTCTTCTGTTCCTGCACGACCTGTATCGTCGAGAAGATAGACCGATCGATATACTCAGCGTTTTGCTTAGTTTTGCAGCGCTTGGTTTGTTCATGTCGGGCCTCAACGAAGTGACCCATGATGCACTTCCTTCCATCGCGGCTATGGTAGGCGGCATCGCCTTTATTGGTCTATTTATCTGGCGTCAGAGCCGCATCGAACATCCCTTGCTCGACCTGAGTGCATTCAAGGTGAAGGTCTTTACGTTTGGTGAAGTGCTCATCATGCTCGCCTATATGACATCGCTCTATTTAAGCCTCCTTACCCCGCTCTATTTGGAAGGAGCACAAGGCTATACCCCCTATCAAGCAGGTCTTATGTTGGTAGTGCCGATCTTGACCTACGCTGGTTTGTGCTTCGTGAGCGGCAAGATACTAGGCAAGCGTGGCATCTTCCCACTTGTACCCGTTGGCCTTGGTGTTGTAGTAGCAGGTTATTGCTTCATGGCGCTTGCTGGGCATCTCGAGATCTTACCCTTCTTCTTGGTATGCGTTGCGATCTCGTATGGAGGAATCGGCATCGTCTATCCTGCTATCAAAAGCGTTGATCTCGAAGCTCTCCCGCGCAAGATATCGTCGAATGGCTCGGCGATCCATTCGACACTCGTTCAGATCGCTGGATCGGTCAGCTCTGCATTGTTCGTCGGCATAATGTCAGGGCAAGTAGATCATCTCATGGCAGAGGGCGCTACAAAAGCTGCAGCATATGGCTCAGGATTCGATCTAACTTCATTTATCGCGATCGGCCTTTTGATCGCATCGTTTCTTATTAGCCTCATTTATGTGAAGGCTGTTCGCCGTGCAAAGAAATAGGCCAGATTAACGAAGGCGTTCAGCGAAGTTCAGATAAGCAAGCCAGCGCATGACATTGTCGATGATGGCATCTTGATAGGCTGGCGTGCCTTCTTCGGGAGCAACCGATTCGTCTTCTTCGCTAGCCGCAGAGGTTTGCTCGTTTGTTCTTTCATCCTCGTCTTTTGAATCGGCGTTGGATGATGGAGCGATGGTTGTCTCAAGCACTTCACCAGGTTCGGGTATATGGCCAAGCGCCGATGCAGCTCGAATGATCGCCATTCCTTGTTCGTAGATATCATCTTGTTCGGCAACTGCTTGCGCTTCATTTATGGGCAACCATTCCTCTGAAGCGGCATCGAGATAGCCGAAGAGATTGCTTGACTCAATCCACCAACGACTCACGTAATCTGCCTTTTGATAACTCGTGAGTGGCGCGCCTATGAAAGACATAGTCCAGCTCATTAGCGATGCGGGCGCCATTGATCCTGTGTAGGTTGATGAAGTCTTTCCACCTGTCCAGTCGCTGCCAGCAATATCGTAATTCGCCCAGACGAAATAATCAGTTTGATACATGGCTTCTTGGGCCGATATCTCTGTTGAGGTATCGGCAAAGCGTTCTTGGAACCACCATGAAAACCCTGGATGATGATCGCCGAAGAACGCGACTACAACTGGCTCATCGAGCTGCTCAAGTTCGGTGATGAGATACTGAAGGTCCTGATCGCTTAGCTTGACCGAGGAGAGATACTCATTTGTTGCTGCGCCTGCATTCTCGTCAACGATCCCTGTGAAATCGTAGCCGACATTGTCTTGCTCAGGAATCAGCCCCGTTTCATACCCGCCGTGGCCTTGCATGGTCAGATCGAAGATGAACTGGGGGCTATCAGAACTTTTCAGTTGCTCGAGCACCATCTCATAAGTCGCCTTGTCGGTGGTATGATCACGGCTCGTTTCGGCATCCGTAAAACTGTCGCGTGAGATGAAGGTGTCGATGCCAATGGCAGGATAGACCTGGTTTCGACCCCAATTATTGGGGTCTTCAGGATGAATAGCGGTGGTGGTGTAACCAAGTGCTTTGAATTGTTTGGGAATGGTATCGAGGTTTGATAGATCGTAGACCGCGTAAGGATCGATGCCGCCAGCAACGTATCCAAGAGCAATGTTGGTCAGCGATTCAAATTCTGAATTGCAGGTACCGCCTCCATATACCGAAACGCTCGTCTGTCCCTTTGCGATCGTATGCATGGTTTGCAGGTATTCGGGGCCAGGATATCCAACTCCCAAACCTCCCAAAACTGAAAGGTCGGCAAAAGATTCGTTCATGACAAGGATGACGTTTGGCTTGGTTTGATCGAACTGATCTTTTGCTGCAGTGCGCTGCGGCGTATTTTCAACATACTGGTCGTAGAGACCAGCCATGCCTGATTGGAGCTCCTCGGCTTTTTCGGTCGTATAGCCGGAAGGCGGATCAAGCTGTTCGAGTTGGAGCGCGGCGATAAAAGAGGGGATGATGCCGAATTCATCGATACTGTTTTGCGTTTGCCAATAGTCGAAGACGATGCCTTCTTCTTCCCAGTCAACCGAAAGGGCTTGATTGATGGGCACCCATAAGGCATAAGCTCCGAGCAGTATTGAGAGCACAACCGCGATCGCGTTTTTTGCGAGGTGTAATAAGCTTTCTTTTCGTTGCGCTTCTTTGGTGAGCAGATCGTCTTGTGCTTCGATGTTCGCATGCGTTGCATGGGAGAGATCTTTTTTTGCAAGGAAACGAGACAAGGGGTCGCGCATGAACATGACAGCAGCGATGACGATGGCAGCGAGCACGAGACAGAAGAGGATCCCGCTCGTGAGTTCGTAATCGTAGCCACCAGCAACATTCATGCCCGTCGTAGCACTACGTAGATCGCCTGGCATGATGGCAGCAGCCTTGAACGCTTCTACGAAGAATTCGCACATGCCATATATGAACGAAACAATGACAGGTACTACGAAGCCGATTGGTTTGCGCTGGAGTATGAGCCAGCATCCTGCAACAAAACCAGCAAGAATGGCCAGCTCACTTGTGAGATACACATCATCGATCGAGAGAAAGCGTGGATTGGAAGGCAGTTCTAAGCAGACGAAACAGACGAGTGTTATGGGTGCGATGGCAAAGAGCGGAATTAGCCAGCTTGTGATGATACGCAAGATCTTTTTCACGAGAAGGGTCGCTCTGAAAGAGCGACTGGCGTTCTGGCTGGTATCGCTTGGCGAAGCGCTGCGGAGCATGCTTCGATGCCTTTTTGCAAACGACCTTGTCTTTGCAGCGATCGTAGCGATTCCTGCAAGTGCACTCGTGGCCGCAGCTATACCGAAGAGAGGCACCGAGCCCGTTACGGCATCATTGTTTGCAAAGGAGACCAGGGCAGCTTCGATAGCGACGAACAGGGCTGTCCATGCAACAGTGGAGAGGGTACGCAGGATCTTTCTTGAAAGGTTTTGTGATCCAGCGCGCCATACAACAACAAGACCGAGTGCTAAGAGCACAACAAGCGAGATGATCCCTACGATAGGTATCCAGGTTAGATCAGTTACGGTTAGAGCGTCGTTCACAGTATCGCTTTCTGCGGCCCCAAGGGGATCCGAGATGAAGGAGTTCTAATGTGCAGCTGTTATTTTAGCCTTCTTGCGTGGTTTGAATACTGAGATCGCGAAAAGGATGAGCATTCCGGCTATAACACCTGCCAGACAGGCAGGTTTTGCAGGGGCGAGTGCGGTGCAAGCGACGACCGCGATAGAGAGTAGCCATTTCGCAACGACCCAGCCGTGCTTCTTGAAGCCCCACTTTGTGAAGAGGCTATAGATAAGACCTGTGAGCATAAGAGCAGGGATGCAGATCGTGATGACACTTTTTATAAGACCGATAGCGGCAGCCCCGAAGGCTTCAGTGATCGATCCATTCATTATCATGATCGAGAGGCAGAACATGATCATAAAACCACCGAGCCACAGGCTTGCGAATACAAGATGAGCAAGGTCGAGCGAGCGCTTTGGATTCTTCGATAACGTGGGTAGCTTGACGCTTGGCAAATGGGGAAGAGAATTCATCGTTCCTCCTGTTCGCAGGAAGGGAAATACTGTCCCTATTTTAGCATCACTGTTTCGAGGATCGTCTTATTCTTCATTCAAAAACTCGACTTCGCTTACGCCCGCGTTGTTGCCTTGTTCTTCTCGCGCCTCGTCGAACAGTGCTTTCATGGTGGGATTCTTGCGGGTGAGGCGCTTGATGGTGAGGTCTTCAGCTTTGTCGTTTGCTAGGCGCAATTGGTTTTCGCTGCCGATCAAGTTATCTTTGATCTTTTGCAGATGGCTGATGGATTTGTCGATCTCTTCGATGGCTTTCTGGAATTTCTCGCTTGCGATGCGATAATTGCGACCGAACTTATCTTTGAAATCCGCTAGCTGATCTTCGAAGTTCGTTACATCGATGTTTTGCTGCTTTACCAGCGCCAATTCTTTGCGGTATTCCAACGAAGAAAGGGCAGCGTTGCGCAAGAGGGTGATGAGCGGGATGAAGAATTGCGGACGAATGACATACATCTTTTCGTATTTCCAAGAGACATCGACGATACCTGCGTTGTAGAGTTCGCTTTCTGGTTCAAGCAAGGAGACGAGTACGGCGTATTCACACCCCTTCTTCTTACGATCGGAATCGAGCTTCTTGAAGTGATCTTCATTTTTCTTGCGGCTCACTGAATCGTCCGCTTCGTTTTTCATTTCGAACATGATGGAGACGACTTCATTGCCGACATCGTCAAAATCACGGAAGACGAAGTCGCCCTTTGTTCCTTCAACTACTTCATTGTCCTTTTCGAAGTATGCGCGAGGAAACGCGGTGGCGCGTAAGCGGTTGAATTCGGTTTCGCAGTGAACTTCCAGACTTTCGCCCAGCATCTTAGTGGAGAGCTTTGCCTTCATGTCGCGGATACGCTCGATCTCTCGATCGCGATCAGCGATGAGCTCATCTTTAGCAGCGAGCTTTTCGGCAAGAGCTGCCTTGTGTTCGGCTTCGACGCGGGTAAGCGTTTCGGCATCGCGTGCGAGCTGCGCGCGCAGCTCATCGCGTTCGCGCTCGATCGAAGTTTGAGCTTCTTTTGCGGCTGCCTCTACTTTCGAGATGGCAAGCTGCGTTTCCATGGAAGCTTGTTGACGTTGTGATTCGAGTTGTTGTGCGAGAGCGTCACGCTCTTTCTCTACCGCACGCAAACGCTCGACTTCGATCGCCACCGCATCTGATACAGCGAGCTGCTTTGCTGCTTCGGCTTCGCTTCGTGCAGCAGTTAGTTGAGCTCGCGTTGCTTCAAGCTGCTTTTCCAGCTCGGTCTTTGCTTCAGATACCGCTAGCGCGACCTCTTTTTCGCGGGCGTCTTCGAGCATGGTAACGCGCGCATTCACTTCGCGTTGCAATTCTTGGTCGCGTACTTGGCTGAGAATCGCTGCATAGCCGCTTTCATCAACAGTGAAAGGGGTCTTGCAATGGGGACAAATGATCTCGCTCACGGTGGTTCCTTTGTTTGGAATGTTCGTTTGACTCCATTCTATCAGCGGCAGCGAGCTCGTGCTGTCCTATTAATGGCGATCGAGCTTTCGCTTGTGGTACCAATGCGAGAACGGTCCGATGATAGCTTCGAACAGCGGAATGGTCAGAAACATGACCCAAGCAGGATGCGGCTCATTCAAGACGAAGGCCATATACAGAAACCAACAAATGACGGCGAGCGGATAGAAGCCAGCTAAGAACATGCCGAACCGTTTGTTCGCGATCAGATTGCCCACCATGTAATAAAGCGGGATGGCAGCAAAGATGAAAAGACCGAGTCCCCATTGAGCAGTGAATACTCCTCCTAAAATGTAGATGAGGATCACAAGAAGCGGAAACGGAAATCGATGCCAGGCACGCATAAAGGGTGATCTTGAGGATGAGCCGGGGTGTTTTGATCGAAATGCGGCGTTTGCTGCATCTAAGCTATCGTAGTCCTGTGAGTTAATGCGTATACCGTTCCATCCTACATGAACCGAATCGCCGTTTTTCGAGTCAACGTGAACCCCATCGCGCCAGTTGATATGCACGTGGTCTTTACCGTCGTGGGCGCGAATGCCATCGGGACCAAGATGAAATGAGCCATCGTTCGAATCAAAGCCAATGCCGCCTTCTGCCCCTTTTTGCTCTTCAGCTTCAGGTTGTTCGTTCTCGTTTTGCTCCTGCTCGTTTTCAGAGCGATCGGCTTTTGGTTGTGCGGTATTGAGGTGTTCTGTCTCAGCCTGTTTGGCACTTCCGCGCATTTGTTCTTCGTTTGTTGCAGACTTGCTCGCTTCATCGGCGGGAGATGTGTTTTGTGGAGTGACTTCTGCATAGAGCAGTTCGTCAAGTGAGACACCATAGAGTTTTGCAAGTGCGATCAGGTTATCAGTGTCGGGAGAGGATTCCGAGCACTCCCATTTAGACACAGCCTGACGTGACACCCCGAGCTTTTCTGCAAGGCCTTCTTGGGTGAGCCCTGCATTACGTCTGCGGTCTGCGAGTCTTTTTGCCATGTCGACATTCATAGAATTCCCTTTCTTAGTTCGCTGCTTCGATCATAGAGCAAAGCAAGCGTACGTGAGAACAAGTTTTGATTCGACCAATTCTAGTTTGAAACTGACGCAAATATTGGTTGCGAACGCATTGAACAGGTGAAATAGAGCAAGAATTCGTGCGGCTGCTTTCTTGCAGATATGCGAACGTATTAGCCGCTAATGTCGTGATCGAGTACCGTAGCGAACGAGAATGATGGATAATGATGCTTCATCTCCGTGATGATCTCGTTTGAGGTCTTCTTTGCATCATGGTCAAAGTCGATGACCAGATCGAAATAGCAAGTCTTGGTTTCAGCATCCACGTAGAAGCCGTGCACTTGCACTACCTCGGGATGGTCCAGCACGATCTTTCGAAGCGTCTCTTTCATGCCTGCGAATTCGCCCTTGGCGTTCTGCGCATAGATGCCGATGGTCATAAAGCAGTCGAACTTCTGGTATACCGCAATGGTGATCTTTCGCGTGAGCTCATGGATCTGACTTGCGCGCATGTCGTCATCTACTTCGATATGAGCAGAGCCAACGCGTTCGTTAGGACCATATGTGTCGATCGAAAGATCGTAGACACCATGAACACCTTCGAAACTATCGATGTACGCTTCGAGCTGGTGAGCGTAGTCGGTGTCGATGCGTCTGCCAATGACGGAGTCGACTGAATCGCGCAGGATATCGAAGCCAGATTTGACGATGAACAGCGAGATGCAAGCACCAATGAACCCATCGATATTCAGATTGCATACAAGGCTTAAAATTGCGCTGAGCAATGTGCCTGCAGACAGCACCGCATCGAACATGTTGTCTTTTCCCGAAGCGATGAGCGGAGATGAATTTGTTGCATTACCTGCATGTTTGAAATAGATTCCCATCGCGATCTTGATGAGAACTGAAGCTACGATAACGATGATGGTAAGGGCGGAGTAGCTGAGCGTTTCGGGCCAGATGATCTTCTTGACCGATTCGACCAATGAAGCGATGCCGGCATATAGAATCATGACAGCGATAGCCATGGAAGTGATGTATTCGAGACGCCCATAGCCATAAGGATGTTCGCGGTTTGGACGGCGATTCGAGAGCTTTGTGCCGATGATGGTGATGATGGAAGAGAAGGCATCGGTGAGGCTGTTCACCGCGTCTAAGATGACTGCGATCGAATTTGCAAGCAAGCCAACAATGAGCTTGAAGACGGTCAATACCACATTCCCGATTATGCCGATAACGCTCGTGAAGATAATCTTACGTTCACGGAGCTTCGGATCGAGCGTTGTGGTGGTGTCTTGTAGCGGGGGCATGCCCGAATCCTCTCTAGCGACGCGTTTTGCGCGTGATCTTGATTGATCATAGTACGAACTTGTCCGCGAGCGAAGTGTAAAAGAGCTTCGCTATCAAAATGTAAGCGGTGCTCGCGGTTGGAAGAAGCTTACTGATCGCGTTTCGTTCGGGTGGCGATCAAACATCTTGCGTTGCAAGTCGCTTTTCGAGCCAGCCGACAAGTTCCCCCCAATGCTCTTCAGTGCTCTTCAACACGGTCAAGTGATAGCGTGCATGCGCATCATCATCAGTGATGGGGATGATGGCACGATCACCCATGAAACGTTCGGTCTCAGAAGCGTTGGTTACAAACCCCGGTAAGGGAGATGTCTGCGAAAGCTGACAGAAGATGAGATAGTCATCTTGTACGACGTAGTGTGCATGCGGCATGTGCCGTTCGCAGATCTCGCGCCAAAAACCGACACGCTGGTAGAGGAGAAATGTTTCGCCATCAAGGGCGCTTAGAGATATCTCTTCTTGTTTTGCGAGAGGATGTTCTGGTGGCAGAGCGGCGTATAAATGCTCTTCCATGAAAGGAATGGCGATCACATTCGGAAGATCCATGCGATAGGGCAAGATCGCAAGATCGATGATTCCTGATAACAGATCGGATTCGATGTCGCTCAGCGGCGTGAGCTTCGGAACAACTATGAGCTCGGGCTTTTTCTCTGCAATGGCGGGAACCATGCGCCATAGTGGAGCTGGCGCACACGTGCCGATGCGTAGTGTCGATTGCTTGCGAACATGCTCGGCCAGCGCCTCTTCGAGCCGCGCCGCTTCTGAAAGGACGATGCGTGCATGCCGAAGTACAAGTTGCCCCGCATCGTTTAAGCGCATACGGTTTTTCGTGCGATCGAAAAGCTGAGCGCCTAGTTCATTCTCGAGTTTTTGGATCGAGCGCGAGAGAGCAGATTGCGAGAGATGAAGTTCTTCTGCAGCACGCGAGAGCGTCCCATTTGACGCAATAGAATCAAGCTGTCTTAACTGCTCCAACTCCATTGTTCTCCCTTTCACTATGCGTCTAGCGCAATCTAAATTGACCAATGAACATTGTACTTCTCTTCGAAGCGGTTCCAAACTAAGAAATAAAGCAGGAAATCTTAAGAAGAAAAGAGACGATCATGAACAAAGGACTTTTCAACGCAAGAGAATTCACGCCTTTCAAGGGAAATCCGTTCGGTCTGGTATATGAAGGAGCGCTCAGTGAAAACAGAGAAGGCGCGGTCAATATTCATGCGATCAGCTATCCGCTGCGTGACATTACTGTAGCAGCTAATGTGTATACTCCCGCAGATTACGATGCAGCGAAAAGCTATCCAGCTGCCGTGGTCGCACATCCTAATGGCGGCGTGAAGGAACAGGTCGCGGGTCTTTATGCGCAGCGTCTTGCAGCTGCGGGCTATATCACGCTTGCTTTTGATGCTTCGTATCAGGGTGAAAGTTCAGGAAAACCACGCAACACCGACATCCCTGCGAATCGTATCGAGGACATCCATCGTGCTGCCGACATTCTTTCGGTATATCCCGGCGTCGATCCAAGTCGTCTTGGTGTTCTTGGTATCTGTGGTGGTGGCGGTTATACTGCTGCGGCAGCACAGACGGACAAGCGCTTCAAAGCTGTTGCCACGCTTTCTCTTTTCAACTCTGGCATCGTTCGTCGCGATGGCTTTCGTGCAAGTCAAACTGATTCCATCGTCGAGCGCCTAGAGCAAGCAGCGGCTGCGCGTCAACAGGAAGCTGAGGGCGGAGAAGTTCTCTACACCCCGAATATGTGTGAAACCCTTACCCCTGAAGAAGCTGATAAGCTTCCTTTTCCTCTCTACCGTGACGGTTATTACTATTATGGCAAGACCCATGCGCATCCAGGATCGAGCTTCTCTTATACCGTTTCTAGTCTGATTGAGCTCGCGGCATTCGATGCAGCTGCACAAGCGCACCTTATCTCTGTCCCATTGTTGATGATGGCGGGCAAGGAAGCCGACACGTTCTATATGACGGTCGATGTGTTCGCAAAAGCAACGGGCGCGCCGAAAAAAGAGCTTTTCGAGATCGAGGGTGCCCAGCATATCGAGACGTATTGGAAGCCTGAATATGTCGATCAAGTGGTGGCAAAGCTCGTCGAGTTCTTTAACGAAAATCTATAAGCTGTCGGAATCAAAAAACGAACGCTCGAAAAGGAGTGAATGAAAATGGAATATGTAGAGCTTAATAATGGTGTGAAGATGCCGATGCTTGGGTATGGTGTCTTTCAGGTCCCGAACAACGAGACAGAACGCTGTGTGAGCGATGCATTATCGGTAGGTTATCGCCTGATCGACACCGCACAGGCATATGGCAATGAAGAAGGGGTAGGCGCTGCGATCGCGAAGAGCGATGTTGCCCGTGAGGAGCTGTTCATCACCTCAAAGATATGGATCTCGAATGCGGGTGAAGAGAAGGCGGCTGCATCGATCGATGAATCGCTCAGAAAGCTTGGCACTGATTATATCGACTTGATGTTGATCCACCAGCCTCTTAGTGACTATTACGGAACGTATCGTGCGATGGAGCGTGCGTATGAGGAAGGCAAGCTCCGTGCGATCGGCGTGTCGAACTTCTATCCGGATCGTCTGGTCGACCTGTGCAATTTCGCGAAGGTTCCACCTATGGTCGATCAGATCGAAACGCATGTGTTCATGCAGCGCGAAGAAGACCACAAGGTGATGGAGGAATATCATGTTGTGCACGAGGCGTGGGCGCCTTTTGCTGAAGGAAGAAACGATCTGTTCTCAAATCCTGTGCTTGTAGCTATAGGCGCTAAACACGGCAAATCATCTGCACAGGTCGCATTGCGTTTCCTTATCCAGTCGGGAGTGGTTGTCATTCCAAAGTCGACCCATATTGAGCGCATGGAACAGAATTTTGATGTATTTGATTTTGCGCTCGATGCATCTGATATGGATGCGATCCATGCACTCAATGAGGAAAAGAGCCAATTCTTCAGTCACTATGACCCGAAGACCGTGCAATATCTTGCAGACATGGGCAAGAACTAGGAGGGCTGTTGTGAACACGCCTCTAGACTATTCACTTACGCGTCGTAGCTTCTTGCGCGCTGCTCTTATTGCAGGGTTGAGCGGAGCAGCATTGCTGACAGGTTGTTCGACGCAGAGCAAAACAGCAAGCGAAACAGCATCAGGGTCTGAGTCTGTCGAAGAGGGAACGAAGATACTTGTGGCATTTTATTCTGCTTCAGGTAATACGCGGGCGGTGGCAGAAGAGATCGCACAGGAATTGAATGCAGATCTATTCGAGATCACACCGCGTGACCCTTACACGGTCGATGATCTTGATTGGACGGTTGATGATAGTCGTGTGAATATCGAACACGAAGATGAGTCAAAGCGCTCGGTTTCTCTTGTGCAGGTGACACCTGATGAGTTCGATCGCTATGACACCGTACTGATCGGTTATCCCATCTGGTGGGCTATAGCTGCATGGCCCGTGGATGGTTTTGTTGAGGGCAACGACTTTACGGGCAAGACGATCATTCCATTCTGCACCTCGACTTCATCGGGTCTTGGGAATAGTGCAACTAATCTTGCCCATGCGGCAGATTCTGGCAATTGGGAAGACGGCATGCGATTTGCGAGCCATCCTCGTGAAGAGGAAGTACGCGAATGGGTGGAAAGCCTTGATCTATAAAAGCAGTTAGTTTGAGCTTTTTCAACACCAGGAGCACAGTTGAAAGAGCTATGCAGAACATGAAGAAGAAAGAAGGGGACGGAGATGTCCATATTATTCATCAATGGAAGTGCAGAACATGAGGGTAATACCGCGCAACTCGCATCGATGTTGCTCGATGGTCATAGCTACGAGGTTGTACAGCTTGGTGATATGAAGGTCTATGACTATGGCCAGCACTTTGATGACGACCAGTTCGACGAGGTGTTAGCCAAGATGAAGGCCGCCGATGTATTGGTTTTTGGATCGCCTGTTTATTGGCACGATCTTTCCGGTATGCTGCGCAATCTACTTGATCGTTGTTATGGTCCGGTGCCCGAAGGCGGTTTTGCGAACAAGAAGGTCTATTTCTTGTTCCAAGGAGCAGCACCCACACAAGAGATGCTTGAGCGCGGCAACTATACGATGGGCCGATTCGCAAACCTCTATGGGGCGAGGTATATGGGGATGGCCACCAATGCACGCGAAGCTCGGAAGCTCGCTCAAACGCTCTAGTTGAGTAGTTGCTACGACCTGGATATCCGAGTTTTGATCAGGGGATTGATATAAAACAAGACATGCCAGCACAGGGTTAGGTCGAAGGCGCGGTTGCGCTCTAGTAGGTACAAATGGAGTTAAGAATGAGGTATAGAAAGCTTGGAGCTCTTGAAGTTTCTGACATCGGACTTGGTTGTATGGGGATGAGCCATGCATACGGTAAGCCAGCTGACAAGAAAGAAATGCGCGAGTTGATAGCTCATGCGGTCGATCTGGGATGTACGCTCTTTGACACTGCAGAATGTTATGGGACACAGCGCGATCCGCACGAGAACGAGGAGCTAGTAGGAGAGGCACTCGCGCCTTATCGTGATAAGGTGCGCATTACCACGAAATTCGGATTGTCGTTCGATTGGAATGACGGACGTATCAACCATTCGGTGTTTGCTGATTCACGACCTGAGACCATTCGTAAGTCGATCGAAGGATCGCTCAAGCGCCTGCGAACCGACCATATCGATATCTATCTGCAGCATCGGCAAGATACGTGCGTTGCAGTTGAAGAGGTTGCTGGTGTTATGTCTGAGCTCATCAAAGAGGGAAAGATCTTAGGATGGGGCCTTTCCGAGGTTGATGAGGAGACGATCCGTCGTGCGCATGCCATTTGCCCTGTCACGACGATCCAAAATCGTTATTCCATGATGGCGCGTTGGTATGAACCCCTCTTCAAAGTGTGTGCTGAATTGGGGGTTGGCTATATGGCATTCAGCCCGCTCGCGAATGGCTTTTTGTCGGGGAAGTATCGTGATCGCCGCGCATTCGAGCAGAATGGGGAGGATTATCGTGTCGAGATGCCGCAATTCTCTGAGCGAGCGCTAGAGAAGAACGAGAAACTTCTTTTGATGCTCGAGGATCTTGCCCAAGAGCATGATGCCACCGTGGCGCAGATCTCGCTTGCATGGATGCTCGCGAAAGAGCCCTTTATTGTTCCGATTCCTGGTACGCGTAAGCGAGCACGACTTGAAGAGAATCTTGGCGCAGCAGACGTGGTGCTTTCTCAAAGAGAGATCGACCACATTGATTCTGCTCTTGCATTGATGGGCGATCTGGAAGTATATGGAGGCACCGTAGTGAAGGAGAGAGCAAGTGAGTAGTTTTAGCTTTCATAATCCTGTGAAGGCGGTTTGCGGCGAAGCTGTGCTTGAGACGCTCGCTACTGTTTCGCATGGCAAACGCGTGTTGTTGGTGAGTGGGTCTGCTTCTGCAAAAGCGAACGGCACGTTTGATACACTTGCCCATATTTTGGACGCTGAAGATGCAGTTCTTATCGATTTCGACGGGGTCTCACAGTGTACCTACGAACGTATCGCAGAAGGAGTCGAGCTTGCCCGATCGTGCGATGCAGAAGTGGTGGTCGGATTGGGAGGCGCGTCTGCAATGGATACTGCGAAAGCAATTGCGTTTTGCGCTGTGCATGATGCTTACGACGATTTTTTGCTCGGATTGAGAGAGCAATCGAACGATGAAAAGCTCACGCTCGTGCTCATTCCGACCTATCCTTCTACTGGCTCTGAGGCTAATGGTGTAAGTGACATTATGGGATATAAGGGCGGCATACAGGGAGTCTATGCTGATTATGCACTGCTTTACCCTCCCTTCACGTTTTCGCTCGATGCATGTAATACCACCTATTCGACGATGGTGATGCTTGCGCAGACGGGCTATCGCTATTTTGGTGATCGAAATGCTATCTCACGTCGTTTTACTGCAGCATCACTTCGTAGCGTACTTGAGGCGTATGAGGTTCTGTTAACCGACCCCAAGAACTATGACGCGCGTACTACCATGTTGTGGGCGAGTTTTCTTGAAACAAGCGGTTTGCTTGGCCTCGAGACAGAAGACAAATGGACATACAGCATCTTCTCTGCTGCAGGTCTGCTGCGTTTCTCTATGGGAACCGTATATCGTCAGAATCTTGCGATGGTGTTTCCTCGCTGGCTGATCTTTGCGGCGCGCCACCATCCTGATGAGGTACGTGATTTCGCTATCAATGTGATGGGTGCGTCTGCAGATGCACCCATCGAAGATGCAGCCCGCCACGCGTTTGATCGGTGCATGGAGCTTCTTCGCTCAGGTGGTCTGCCGACCACGTTAGGGGAGCTCGGCACGATTCCTAGTGACAAGGCGATCGTTGATGCGGTTAGTAAAGTGAGCAGTCGCGAATTCACGACTGAGGAATACCTACAAATGGTTCGTGCTTGTGAGAGTGAGTCGTTTCCTGGCTTTTAGCGCCGTTTGACACAAGAGGTCGTTGCCCGTAGCGGACACTGACGACAATTATGGTCGCATACCGATCCAGCATCACCAACGCCGATCGATTCTTCTTCGAGAATAACCGATCGTTGTAGTTGATGTTTAAGATGGGGACCGCCGATCGAATCTTTCGCCGCGGCGCCGCGTCGGCGATGGCCCCTTTGGAATGATTCACCGAATCTCATATTCTCATCAGATGTTTCATGTCCGGTAGAGGTATGGTGTTTTCTGTTTCTACTAGGGCGCTCGCCTGCAACATCGCGACAATGATGTCGGCTCTGTCCGTGGTGATTATGGCGCCCACTGCGAGCTGACAGTGGATGTTCAAAGTGTTTATGCATATTTGTTTCCAATCCTTCGGTTATGCGAGCAAGAAGAATATCGAGCTGCCCTTTTTCTTCATCGCTCAAGCAATCGAAGAGAGCAAAGTCGCCTCGATCTTCTTCAGCAGGTTGCATCTCTTCTGCCGCAGTGCGTCCTTCATCGGTGAGCCGTATGAGCTGCCTGCGCCGATCATCAGGATCTTGCTCGCGTGTTATGAGCCCTTTTGCCTCTAATTTCGCTAGAAGTTCAGCCAATGACTGCTGACGCATGTCGAGGAGTTGGGCAAGATCTTTCTGGCTGATATCGCTCGTAAACATGAGAGTTTGCAAAACGCGACCTTGACCGCGAGATCTATCGCGCCCACGTGAAAAGCGACCCGCGCTTCCCATCCGCATGTAGCGACTGTTGAGCATTTGCAGATGTTGGAAACGATGCCACAATCGATGATCGATGTCGTCGATGCTCTCGAAGTCCGCGGAGAGATTCATGGGGTAGTGAATGTTCATAGAAGACACATCCTTGATGCGTTTGCGTTATACGACAGGTTCGAGCGAATCGCGCCGAACACCCGATCCTAAGCCGGAAACGGGCTAGCTCAATATTACACAGGTACAAGTACAAATAGACGACACGTAATGCAGAGCCATAAAAACTTCACATTACACAGGTACCAGTGTAATGTGAGAAGACATAGTAGAGCAGCCATTTTTACGAAAACATCAGCCGAAGTATCGAAGAGAGAAAAGTCGAGCTATAGCTCGACTTTTCGTATATGTATCGGAATAGGTATGAAGAGATTTAGCTCAAGCGCTTACCAAGCTCAGCTGCAGCAGCGGCTTTGTCGAAATTACCACCTGTGCGTTGCGTGAGTGCACCCATGACCTTGCCCATATCTTTCTTGGTCGATGCTCCCGTTTCTGTGAGCACCTCATCAATGAGCGCCATAAGCTCTTCACCCTCGACCTGTTGTGGTAGATATTCTTCTAAGATCGCAACTTGTTCGGTGAGGGTGTCGGTGCGCTCTTGGTCGTTTCCTGCTTTGATCGAACCGTCGAGTGTTTCTTTGGTCTGCTTGATGACGCGTTTGAGCATAGCATCGACATCGGCTTCCACGATGTCACGTCGTTGGTCCACTTCGATCGCTTTCAATTCGGTATGAACTTGACGCAAGATGTCGCGACGGTGGTTATCGTGTGCTTTCATCGCAGCTTTGATCTCGTCTTGAAGAGTTTGGTAATCCATGGTGGCGATCCTTTGATTCGTGAAGGGATATAAAAAAGCGACGCGCTCGGGGCACGCCGCTTTTGTCAATACGTGAACTCGCTTCGTGCGTGTTCGGAGTCTTGCGAGCGAATTAGTCGACGCTCATGGTAAGCAGCAAGAGCGCATCATGCTTCTTTGCATCGAGTGCGATCTCACGCGTGATCTCAGTGCCCTTAGGCAGTGCGAACGTGTCGTCAGAATTCGTGACATCGTCATTCAAGATCTTGCCAACAAGGAAATCGACGAGCAGGGCATCTTCGTTAGAAAGGCCGTCGGCGTTTGCAGCAGGAGCTTCAGCAGCAGCTGGAGTTGCAGGGGCAGCAGCGGCTGGGGTTGCAGGTGCAGCAGCAGACTCTTTCTTCGCAGGAGCGTCGTCAGCGGACTGACGCAGATCTTCAGCAGACTGGCTACCATCATCAACAAAGACGAAATCAGGGGCGAAGAACAAAAATGCTTCAGACTGGAATTCCTGACCATTCTCGAGAGAGATGGATTTGATAGCGCCAAAAACAGGATCGAAATCGAAGCCAGCTACCGTACCGAGTGTATTACCTGTGCGAGAGTAGACCTCAACGCCGATGAGCTTGTTGCTATCGGAAACGAGTTCCTTTGCAGCAGGTGAATTAGCGTCAACGAAAGAGCCGTAGGACTGAACCGTGATGAAGGTGTCGCCCGTTGCGATCGCATTCTCAAAAGGAAGTGCGATAGCGTTGTTCGTCGAAGCGTTCAGAACGATGTAGTGGCTGACTGCCTGCGTATCATAATCGACACGAAGGCTGCTCATCTTGCCGAGAACCTTTCGCTCATCCAAGCCGACGATGCTGCGTGTAAGAATCGATTCGTTGGTCTCCATACTGACCCTTTCTTGAGATAGCTTCTTGAATCAGCAGGGCGTTTTAGTGCCCGCCTTGCGTTCTAACAATAGACCCATTGTATATGAAACTAGCTGAGATATGAGAAAAACTCACACTTTAATCCCTACTAATTTACCGTTTCGTTGATAAGCGCAAAGATGTTCTATTTATTAGGCTCAACGCTGCCTTCAGCGAGCGCGACCGTAGCGCCCTTCGGTACTTGGTAGATATCGCTCGATAGCAGATCGCGTGTGGTGCGAACGCCATCGCGATAGTATACGCGGAATGCTTCAGAGACGTAGTATTGCTTAGTAGTGCCATCCTTGGCGGTCTCTTCATAGCGATCGACCACACGAGAGGTGGCGTCGATAGTGATGCCGTCCGTACGCGGTTTGCCGAGCAGGTTCACAGTGACCGTTTGTCCAACTGCTTTTGCATAGATGGTAACAGGATAGTCTGTATTGTTCTTGATCTGAAGGTCACGCTGGCCATAGACGATGGTCGCATCAAGGCCGATAGGCGCATAGTCTGAAGGGACTGAATGAGGATGACGCTCGATGATCTCAAGGTCTGCCTTTACTGCTGCAATATAGATAGCGGTCGAAACTTGGCAGATGCCGCCACCGTCGTCTTGACTCAGGCCACTGCTATAGAGCACAGCAGCTGATTTATAACCGCGCTCCGCAGATGTTTCACCGACCACCTCGTTGAAAGAGAAGGTCGCCCCTGGTTCGATGACATATCCGTTCACTGCTTCAGCAGCGAGCCGGAGGTTTTCTGCACGAGCAGCATCTTCGCTTTGTGAGATAGCCTCATAGCTTCCGATGGTCTCTTGGTAGTAGCCCGGTTCGACCACATGATCTTGCTCGATAGGGTCGGCTTCGACGGGAACAGGGGATGCGAGCCAGTTTGCACCACCGAACGCGATACAGCACGCGATGAGCAACGAGCAGCCCATGACCAAGATGGGTGCGCGTTGCGACTGGTGCGAGCGCTTGGCGTTGTGGGGAACACGTGTTTTGCGAGAGGCAGCCATCAGCCCATCCTCTCAACGGCATCGAGCTTGATGCGTTCGAAGCGTGTCAAAACGCTTGATTGACGTAGTTTGGCAGCAATACTTTTCGCCTTTTTGGCATCGCCTGCTTTCACATAACAGGAAAGCTCATCGAATTGAGCCTCGCGGGAAGCACTTGCGTTAGGCGCGATAGCTGCAGCTTCTTCGTAGAGAAGCGCAGCGATGGCATAGGCTCCCTGGTCGCGCAGTGCTGAAGCGCGAGCGTTGAACTCTGCAAATGCTTCGGCAGTCGATTTTGGTTTCGCTTCCTTCTTCGGAGTAGGTGCTGGCTGTGGCGTGGGTGACGGAGCTGCAGGCTCGGTTGCCTCGACAGATTCCGAGGAAGATTCAGCCTCTTTGAGTGGCGAGCCGACATGAAGATCGGGACCATCGGTTTGGGAAGCGCGCTCGAAGGACTTCGTTGACGCTTCGAGTTCGCTTGGTTTATCGGCAGCATCGTTGAGCAATATATCCATATCTGCTGCAGCTGCGATCTTTGGATCGGGCGCTTCAGGGGCTGGGGAGCCAGTATGAGAGACGAGGTCTTTTTCGAGATCGTTTGCAATAGGCTTATCGGCAGAAGTACGTGTGGAGAGATCCGATGTAGCGGGTTTCGTTTCAGTTGTTGTAGGAGCAGCCTTTTGTTGCACTTCAGGCTTCGTGTCAGGTTTCGCCTTTGGTGTCTCAGCTGTTTTCTTAGGTGTAGTTGCAGAAGGCGCAACAGCCTGCTTTGAAGAAGGCGATTGCTGAAGCGTGGATGCTGCAGTACGCACAGGTTGAGAGATGGGCCTTAAGGTATCGGGGCTTTGTGTCTTTGCAGGTTGAGAAACTGCAACAGGAGCCGTTGTTTGCTTGGCGGGCTTTACAGCACTCTGTTCAGGCGTGGGCGGCTTCGGACCTTGTGGCTGTGCAGCCTTGATCGTATCGACAGATTTTGCTTTCGGGATCTTCATCGATTTATCGTGCTTGCCTCGCGCGACTCCCATGTAGATGCAAATAGGGATGACGATGCATGCAACCGTGAAGAAAGGAACGATCCAGTCGGCAGGAAAGAACGCGATGAATACGAAAAACCAGATAGCAAGAACACTAAGCGCACCGAAAGCTGAGAAGACCGCGCGGCGTTGAGGGCCAGGGGTACTCAAACGCGCACCAGCGATCAAACCAATGACTATGACCAAGACGATCAGTACGACACTGATCCACATGTTCTGCATGCTGTCCTTCGATACGGATTCCGGAGTGTTCTTTTCGTAGAGGAACCTGCGTTTCTTCGTGCGTTTTGGCCAGAAAATAGGCAGAATCCTGCAATCCAAAAAAGTATACCATCTTTCAGGCGTTTTAATCAGTGGTTTATCGGTGTGTTTTATAGACGATCAAGGTGTTTTTTGCGAGGTGTGCGTCCCTTCCTTATGAAGGGTATATTGAAGAGGAGAAGAGCGATCATTTGCAAGAGCGCAACTGAAGGAGGAGCAACGTGAGCGTCGATATCGACAACATCCCACGCACGATAGATCTGGTACGCGAGATGAGCCAGACACAGGTCTTTTCTGAAGGTCGTCCCGTCTTGCGCATCATCGATCAGACCAAACTGCCTTATGTGGAGCAATATCTTCATCTGAGTGATTGGCGCGAGGTGATCGAGGCGATCAAGGCGCTTCGCGTGAGGGGTGCACCAGCGATCGGAATTGCGGGTGCAGCAGCCGTTGCGCTGAGCGCAGCTGAATTCTGTATCGACGAGGATGCGCGCGAAGAGGCAGATGAGAGCGATCAAACGGTTTTCGCTCGTTTTTATGAGAAGATGCGCGAAGATGCGCATCTCATCGCAACAGCGCGTCCTACTGCGGTGAATCTGCAGCATATGGTCGATGCGGCAATGCAGCTTGTTGCAGAGGAAGTCGCAACGAAAACAGCGCCCGAGGTGATCGCAGAGAAGCTTTATGAGTTCACCAAACAGTTGATTGTCGAGGACGAAGATGCGAACCGCAAGATGGGCGAGCAGGGGGCATCCCTCTTAAAAGAGGGCGTGCGTGTGCTCACTCACTGTAATGCGGGAAGTCTCGCAACCGCATTTTTTGGCACGGCACTTGGAGTCATCTATTCAGCGGCTGCTCAAGGCAAGGTCGAGATGGTGTATGCCGATGAGACAAGACCGCTTCGGCAAGGGGCGCGCTTGAGCGCCTATGAACTTTCAAAAGCACATGTTCCTGTGACGTTGATTTGCGACAACATGGCAACGACGCTCATGTCACAAGGGCTTATCGATGCGGTGGTCGTGGGTGCGGATCGGATCGCAGCAAATGGTGATACTGCTAACAAGATCGGCACGTTTGGAGTTGCGCTTTCGGCTGCCCATTTTGGCATCCCTGTCTATGTGATCGCGCCAACATCAACGATCGATCTAGATGCGCGTAGCGCTGCCGATATCCCGATCGAAGAGCGTGATGCTTCAGAGGTGATCGATCCTGCTATCCCAGGGGTGGAGGTTTACAATCCGGCATTCGATGTCACGCCCGCTGAATTCATCACCGCTATCGTGACCGAGCGCGGTATCGTTAAGCCTTCCGAGGTGTCGTCTCTCTTTTAGCAAGCTCGTGTGATGCAGAGATCGATTTGTTCGCGCTTCAGTTTTGCGGTACTTTATGCCCTTCAAGAAGCGCTTTTGCGGCCCGATGCTGCGCGGGGATTTGATCAAGGCTCAAGTTCTTCAAGGATGCTTCTGTGCCAGCTTCCTTTGCTTGCGTGTAATACCAACGTTTGAAATCGAGTACCGAGAGCGTTTGCTTGAGCTGTTCGATCTCGGCCATCACTGCTTCGCGACGCTTTTCGAAGAGCGCGAGCCTTTGTTCGATCGTGGCATCCCCTTCCATGACCAGATCCATGAATCTCTTGATCTCTTTGATGGAGAGACCAGATGTTTTCAGGCATTCGATCACGCGGCATGCTTCGATGTCGCGTTCTTGGAATCTGCGCTGCCCGCCTTCGCTTCGGGAGAGGGTGGGCAGCAACCCTTGTGACTCGTAATAGCGAAGTGTTGATGCTGGTAGATCGAGCATTTTTGCGGCTTCACCAACGCTATAGCTCATAGTCTCTCTCCTTACGCTTGACTTAAAGTTAGCTTTAACTTTTATAGTCCTTAGTGTGAACGCAAGGTGTCTTTATGTCAAGACACGATGAAGGGAGCAAAGATGCAAGAAGAGATTCTCGAACTTACGCAAGAGTGGGATAAAGTCTTTCCGCAAAGCGACAAAGTAGACCACGACAAGATCACGTTCCATAACAGATACGGTATCACCTTAGCCGCTGATTTGTACAAGCCGAAAGGCCAGACAGGTCCATTTGCTGCTATTGCCGTGTCGGGTCCTTTCGGGGCGGTGAAAGAGCAATCCAGTGGGCTTTACGCGCAGCAGCTGGCTGAGAGAGGGTTCCTCACGATCGCATTCGACCCATCGTTCACAGGCGAGAGTGGTGGCCAGCCTCGCTTTGTTGCGTCGCCTGACATCAACACCGAAGATTTTTCCGCGGCTGTCGATTATCTTTGCTGTCGTGATGATGTTGATGCGGATCGTATCGGCATCTGTGGTATCTGCGGCTGGGGCGGTCTTGCGCTTTCAGCGGCGGAAAACGACACGCGCATCAAAGCGACCGTGGCATCGACCATGTACGATATGGCCCGCGTGAACGCGAAGGGGTATTTCGACGAAGCTGATACGAAGGAGGTGCGTAATGAATTACGTCGTCAGCTCAGCGAGCAACGTACGAAAGACTATGCGTCAGGCGTTTATGAACGCGCTGGTGGCGTGGTCGACCCGCTTCCAGCTGACGCACCGCAGTTCCTCAAAGACTATCACGCCTACTATAAGACGAGTCGTGGTTATCATCCGCGTTCGCTCAATTCAAATGAGGGCTGGAATATCACTTCGAATCTGCCCTTCTTGAATCTAGCGTTTCTCTCGTATCTTGAAGAGATCGAAAGTGCGGTGTTGATCGTACACGGCGAAAAGGCACATTCGAGTTATTTCGGGAAAGACGCATTCGCACGTCTTGATCAGCGCAAGGGAGACTATCAGAATGCGAACAAGGGCTTAATCATCGTGCCAGGTGCAAGCCATTGCGACCTTTACGATCAGCTCGATATCATTCCATTTGACGACATCGAAGCATTCTACCGTGAGCACCTTGGGGCGTAGTGTGGCTACCTCCAGATGATGCAGCTTGGCGCAGGGCAGGGAGCGGTCGTTGTCGCTTTCAATGCTCCTGTTGAGGTGTTTCGCTGGAAGAGCGCTACATTGTTCTCTGCTTGGTTGGCGACAGCCATGAGCTTTTGATCAGGACTCATCGCGAAATGGCGTGGTATTTTACCGTTGCTCAAGTAAGCGTGCATTGCCTTGAGTTCGCAGTTCTGTCCGAGCTCGAAAGCGATGATCTGGTCGCTTCCACGTACTGATGCGTACAAGAACCGACCATCATTGGAGAATTCGCAATGAGCAGCGAGCGGAGGAGTAGATCCCTTGATAGGTGCGGGTGCTTCTTTCAGCAAGTCCCAGCGGCAGATCGGATGCCAGACAAGACCATCTGCTTCAAGGTGAAAGATAATCAGTTCGCAAGCAAGCTCGCAAATAAGTGCAGCGTACTCGCCACTGGGATGGTAAGCAATGATGCGGGGGCCCGAGAAGAGAGGCGCTTCTATGATCGCGGCAGGACGGATCGGAAGCTTAGCGATCGCCCTTGTTGCTTCGCCCGAAATCGAGCGTTCAAGGCAGTATAGGTGGTGCTCTGGATTTTCAGCGTCAGGCGATTCGAAATAGATGGTTTCAACAGAGGATGCATGAGTACGATAGAAAGGAGAATCGTTCTCGTCTTCAGGAAAGCCCAGATGTCGAGGCCAGATATTGAGGACGGGATCTTCGTCTGCATCGATGATGTTGCCTGCTGTATCGGTCTTATAGATGGCAATGAGGTCGAGGCCCAAATCGACGGCAGCAAGTAGGGTCGATCTCGGCACGAAGCTGAGTGTATGAACATGAGGTGCACTCTGGCGACCAAAATGAGGATCATCCTTTTTGCGTGGTGTCCCCTGCCCGAGATGTTGGATGATCGTGACAGGCTTCTTAAGCGTACCTTTAGTGGCAAACGCAGAGAGAGCGATTGCGCCGGTGTGCCTGATGAAA
>OGPK01000109.1_pt1 | contig 96638 bp, 78 predicted proteins | sample 1552921 | NCBI WGS metagenome assembly OGPK01 (sample SAMEA2580264, study PRJEB22360) | human gut metagenome | biome: human gut; feature: human-associated habitat; material: faeces | place: Denmark | collected 2008/2010 | reverse complement strand
TACACGCCTCACGGCACCAGATCCTAAGTCTGGCGCGGCTACCAATTACGCCACAGGCGCGAAGTAAAATATAACTTAAATCAGTATATATTTCCTTTTTGCGGTTGCAAAGATAGACTATATTTTTGAATTTGCAAAATATTAGAGCTAATTCTTTAATATTTTACATGCTGTTTCTATAATAGTATCTTTTCCTTGCTGCACATCTTCGCTTGTCATGTCTACTTTCACGTCCGGATCGATACCAAACTCCAGCTGATTCATTTCCGGATCGAACATCGGACTGGCAGAAAAGCGGATAGACCAGCCGTTAGGTATTTCAGAACTGAACGGCAACCCTGAGCCTCCTCCGGTCTTATCGCCTACGATTGTGACATTCGGAAACTGGTTCATGCTGTTGACAAAATCGTTTGTCGCACTATAAGAGCGCCGGTTGGTGAGCACTACTACCTTTTTCTGCCAGCGTATACCGTCGGACGGTTCTATATAAACAGGCTTTGGTTCGGAAAAGTCACTGTGTCCGGGACCTGTCTTGTGACACATGTATCCCACAAGCATTTTCTCGTTTGTAAACCGTGCAGCCAACTTCTGTGCTGTCGTCAGGTTACCTCCTCCGTTATTCCTCACATCAATAATCAGCCCGTCGCAAATAGCAAGCTTGTTCAGCGTCTGGTCCAGATTACCATCGCCTATCCCGTTGGAGAAACTGAAGCAATAAATATACCCGATGTTGTTCTCCAAGATGCTGTAAGTCAGTCCGGAAGAATTCGTATAGTCTTTCCCCAGATAAATACTCTGAATACTATCGCTGAAATTGCGCGGATAACTGTCGAACCATTCCCGATACTGTGACGTAGCAAGTGAACTGGAAAGATTCACATGGCCGTCGCGTAACTCGTTTACCATATCCGACAAGACCTCGAACAGGTTTTCCCAAGTCATATCCGACGTGATACGACGGGCATACCGTTCGTGCACTTCATTCCAGTCGAGTCCATACTCCTGATTCTTATAGTCGAGAAAGCAATACTGTTCATCTATAATCTTCCACAGTGCCTCAAAGTTATCTTCAGGCGTATTGCCGGAAATATCTTCCCGTATACAGGAATTAAAAATCAGAAGTCCGGACAAAGCAATATATACAATACACGCAAATCGTTTCATAAGCTAAAAGGGAGTTACTTTAAGTGGCATGCTGATACGTTTCTTCCCGCGAAGCAAATACAGGTTGCGCACGAAGCCTATCATAAAATCGTGTGAATAGGTATGGCTTTTCAGGTTGTTGACCTTTGCCTGCTGAATGTCGCACACATATCCTACACGCATCACGACATTGCGTATCGGAAAGTCCAGCGTAACCATCTGTCGCAGTGAAGGATTATTGTGCAGCGAAGTAAACAGTACATTCCGTCCTCCATTGCCTAACGAAAAGATTTCATAATACGACTCACCGTATTCGGGCGAGAACATAACGCCCAGCAGCGGAAGATTTGCCTGATAACGCACCGTCAGCGGATAGCGTGCGATGTGAAATTTGTAGATAACCATACCTGATGCTCCCAACCCTCCGTATGCCTTAGCCTGAGCCGGATTGTTGGAATTACGCCGGTTATAAACCACACCGCCGTTCAGGTCGAGCATCGGTCCTACAAGAATCTTCAGCTTATCATCGTTCATGCGGAACTGATAATGCAGGGCATAGCTCCAGTTTACCAGTCCGGCATACATCTCAGCAGTCTGAGAAATATTCTTGTTATACGAGGCATTGATCTGAAACAGACTTTGCCCGGATACGTTTCCTCCCAGCATACGTGTCATACGCATGCTTTCGTGCATAAACCTGACTTCCGTTCCGCTATATTCCAGCGGAGAAAGATATGTTTCGAATACGTTGCTGTGTCCCACTCCTGCCATTGTAGAGCGCATTACGTAGCGCGTGGCCCGCAAACTGTCTTCCTGCGCATACAAAGAAAAAACGGCCCCGAGTGCGATGAACAGCGTAATAAGCTTTCGTTTCATTGTTCCGGTTTTAAAATAATGTCATTTGTTCATTGTCTTCTTCCGCAACATTATCATTTTCCGTTTCTGGTGTATCTGCATCTTCCATATCTTCCTGTGGTTCCGGACGACGGGTAGGCTCCAGCTCCTCGATGCGGTCTACCGTAAATGTAGTCAGACGCTTACCTTTTGCCTTGAAGCTCTTGACACCTACAAAGTCGCTTGCCTCTATAATCAACGCTTCCCTGAAGCTGTCGTGTCCGCCGAATACAACCTGTAAACGGGGATAAACTTCACCCGAAAGCAGAATCAACTGGTTGTGTTTGTTTTCGCCCAGATAGTTCAAACGTTTGGCTGTCTGCTCGAACGTAAAGCGTTTCAGATAGGGATAATTCTGCTGGTCGGCATCATAGAGCACTGCTGTCCAGACCTTCTCAGCATCAAATTTCTCAATAAACTGTATGTCGGCGTCGTAGTGGTTATTCAAGTCGAAATCGGTTGTATAGAATTCACCGTTCTTATGCACAACCAGAATGCTTTCCCCACTCTGGAATTCTCCGAGATACTGTCCGCGACCGTCGTAATTCAGACGAAGCACATCATGGTCGAACCATACCTTTCTGCCTCCCAGTGTAGAACCTCCACGCTGTTTCAGACTGATTTTATGCACTTCATATTTGGTCAGCAGGTTACCCATCGACTGTCTTCCCTTGATGTTAATGGTACTGAAGTCTTTTTCGAATATCAGCTTCTTGATACGCGGATTCGGGCGGAGTGTCACCTTGATAACCTCAGCTTCCCCGTTCGGATTGGCTGTGAAATATACAATTTTCGATCCGGGAGTTCCCTGTGTCACATCGTATTCACGGTCGCGTATCATCGACGTTACATTGAAACGCTTGATATAGTGGAATCCTTCTTTCCCGTCACGATAAATCACGTTATAGATCGTACGCTTGTCATTCTTCTTGAAGATATTCACGTAGAGAATGTTCTTGCCTACGAACAGCTTGTCCGAAACACGTACGATTTTATATTTTCCATCTTTATAGAAGATAATCACGTCGTCGATATCGGAACAGTTGCAGATATACTCGTCTTTCTTCAGTCCCGTACCGATAAATCCTTCCTCGCGGTTGATATACAGTTTCTCGTTGGCCTCGGCCACCTTGGTTGCCACAATCGTATCGAAGTTTCGTATCTCCGTACGCCGCGGGAAATTCTTTCCGTATTTCTCCTTGATACGTGTATACCAGTCGATGGTATATTCAGTAATATGAGCCAGATGATTGTCTATTTCTTCGATATCCGCTTTCAGCTTGGCAATAAACTCGTCCGCCTTATCCTTGTTAAACTTCAGGATACGCGCCATCTTTATCTCCATAAGCTTGAGGATATCTTCCTTAGTCACTTCGCGTACAAACTGCGGATAGAAAGGTGTCAATCGTTCGTCGATATGTTCGCATGCGGCATCCATGTTCTCAGCCTGTTCGAACTGCTTGTCCTTGTAGATACGCTCTTCGATAAAGATTTTCTCCAGCGAAGCGAAATGCAAGGTTTCCAGCGTTTCGTTGCGCTGGATGTTCAGTTCCTGACGAAGCAGCGAAAGTGTATTGTCTACCGACTTACGGAGTACCGCACTGACAGAAAGAAAATGCGGCTTCTTGTTGTCGATGACGCAGCAGTTGGGCGAAATATTCACCTCACAGTCGGTAAAGGCATACAGAGCGTCGAGTGTCTTGTCCGACGAAACGCCCGGAGCCAGATGTACCAGAATCTCCACCTTATCGGCGGTATTGTCGTCCACCTTCCGTACCTTGATCTTACCCTTTTCGATAGCTTTCAGGATAGAATCAATCAGTGAAGAAGTTGTTTTTCCGTACGGTATTTCACTGATGCAAAGAGTTTTATTATCTATCTTGGAGATTTTGGCACGTACACGCACTACTCCCCCACGCTCACCGTCGTTATAGCGCGAAACATCGATGGAACCTCCTGTCTGGAAATCGGGATACAGATGAAACTCCTCTCCGTGCAGGTAAGCAATGGCCGCATCACACAGCTCGTTGAAGTTGTGCGGCAATATTTTCGATGAAAGACCTACGGCAATACCTTCCACTCCCTGAGCCAGCAGCAGCGGAAACTTGACAGGAAGCGTCACCGGTTCACGGTTTCGTCCGTCGTAAGAAGCCTGCCATTCGGTTGTCTTCGGATTGAACACCACATCGAGCGCAAACTTCGAAAGACGTGCTTCAATGTATCGGGGAGCAGCGGCATCATCACCGGTAAGGATATTTCCCCAGTTTCCCTGACAGTCGATAAGCAGATCTTTCTGTCCCAGCTGTACCAGCGCATCGCCGATGGATGCATCACCATGAGGATGGAACTGCATGGTATGTCCTACGATATTTGCCACCTTGTTGTAGCGTCCGTCGTCCAGGCGCTTCATAGAGTGCAGAATACGTCGCTGAACAGGCTTCAGTCCATCGTTGATATGAGGAACCGCACGTTCCAGAATAACATACGAAGCATAGTCCAGAAACCAGTTCTGGTACATACCGCTCAATTGGTGTTTTACAGTTTCGTCGCCCTGATCGACAGGCTTATAGTCAGAATGTGCTTCTTTATCGCTTGATTGGATATCGTTTTTATCGAAAATATCTTCGCTCATATAAGTGATTTAGTGGAAAAACAACAGACAAAAATACGAAAAAAAATATTCCTATTATATATATTGCTGAAAATAAACCTGTATTTAGTCGAACGAATCTTTCATACGGATGCTATTGTTTTCAAGAAAATATCAGCTCCTTTTCCTAAAAACATCAGCATATTTTCAGGAAAATTTGTACAGAAAATCAGTGTACGGACAGTGGGCCGCAAAGGCTTCCCTGCACCATCCGGCAATGAGAATTTTATTTTTTCATCTCATTCAAAACAGGAATGGTAAGCGGAATAGCAAGCAGGAACGAACAAAGATCGGACACCGCCTGACACATTTCTACCCCCTGCAAACCGAAGAAATGAGGGAGAATCAGGATGAAAGGGATGAAAAACAGTCCCTGCCGCGCGGAAGACAAGGTGACGGCACGTACAGGCTTGCGGATAGTCTGCAACATCATGTTACACAAAATAACCCATGCTCCTAAAGGTAAAGTAATGAGCTGCCAGCGTAAGGCACGTGTTCCGGTTTCGATAACATGCGGATCATCGCGGAACCACGATACGATCTCGGGAGAGAAAATGTAACCGATAACCGAACAGACAGCCAGAAACACAACTCCTGTCTTGACACAGAACCAGAAGCCTTCGCGTACACGACGGTAAATGCCTGCTCCGTAATTGAATCCGCACACCGGCTGGAAACCTTGTCCAAAACCAATCACAAAAGAGTTGATAAACATACAGATACGGGTAACGATAGACATTCCGGCAATGGCTGCATCTCCATAAGCTCCGGCCGCCACGTTCAGCAGAATGGTAGAAAGGCTGGCAAGTCCCTGACGACAAAGCGAAGGGCTTCCACCGAATACGATTTCTTTCAAATATGCCGGTTTCAAGGTAAAATTTTTGAAACGGATGCGGATATTTGTACCTCGGCTGTCCATTACGAGCAACACCAGAAAACTGCATATCTGGCTCAGCAAGGTAGCCCACGCAGCTCCCGAAATACCCATATCGAATACAAAGATCAACAGCGGGTCGAGCCCGATATTCAGAACCGCTCCTACAATGATACCCACCATGGCGTATACCGCATTCCCCTGAAAACGCATCTGGTTATTCAGCACCAGCGAAGAAGCCATAAAAGGTGCGCCCAGCAAAATAGTCCCCAAATACTCCTCTGCATAAGGGAGGATAGTAGGCGTAGATCCCAGAGCAACACAGATTTGAGAAAGATACAAATGCCCGAACAAGGCTATGATGGCTCCCGACATGAAAGCATAGAAAAAGCCTGTAGATGCCATTTTTTCTGCACTTTCGTAATCTTTGGCTCCCAACTTACGAGAAATATAATTACCTGATCCATGCCCGAAAAAGAATCCAAAAGCCTGAATGATAGCCATAACAGAGAACGAAATTCCGACCGCAGCCGTCGACTGTGTGTTAATCTGCCCCACAAAATAAGTATCAGCCATGACATAAAAAGAAGTAACCAGCATACTGATGATGGTAGGCACAGCCAGTGAACCGATAAGACGGGGAATCGGAGCTGTGGTCATAAGTGTATATTTATCTTTCGTACTCATTGTTTTTTCACGGATGTTTCTGCAAAAGTAGAAAAAAATAACCACCTTTCCTTACAGATTCCCTCTATTCATAAGATAAATTAAGACAGCTATTCTTCTTTTTTGCTTATAAATACCTATCTTTGTGGCCTACTATGTAATGAAAATAACATACATCAAAAAAATAAGAAAGAAAAATGGCACAAGAAGACGTTTTCAAGAAACTTGTTTCACACTGTAAAGAATATGGTTTCGTATTTCCTTCAAGTGAAATTTACGATGGACTGGGAGCCGTATATGACTACGGACAAATGGGTGTGGAACTGAAAAACAACATCAAACAGTACTGGTGGCAGAGCATGGTATTGCTGCATGAAAATATCGTAGGTATTGATTCGGCTATCTTCATGCATCCTACTATCTGGAAGGCTTCGGGACACGTGGATGCGTTCAACGATCCTTTGATCGATAACCGCGACTCGAAGAAACGTTATCGTGCCGATGTGCTGATTGAAGACCAGATTGCTAAATACGACGAAAAGATCAATAAGGAAGTTGCAAAAGCTGCAAAGAAATTCGGTGATGCATTCGATGAAGCTCAGTTCCGCAGCACTAACGCACGTGTACTGGAACATCAGGCTAAACGTGATGCTTTGCACGAACGCTACTCAAAGGCAATGAATGCAGGACCAGACTTGAACGAATTGCGTCAGATCATCCTGGACGAAGAAATCGTTTGCCCGATTTCAGGAACTAAAAACTGGACTGAAGTACGTCAGTTCAACCTGATGTTCTCTACCGAAATGGGATCTACTGCCGACGGTGCTATGAAAGTATATCTGCGTCCGGAAACTGCTCAGGGTATTTTCGTAAACTACCTGAATGTTCAGAAAACAGGACGTATGAAAGTTCCTTTCGGTATCGCTCAGATTGGTAAGGCTTTCCGTAACGAAATCGTTGCACGTCAGTTCATCTTCCGTATGCGTGAGTTCGAACAGATGGAAATGCAGTTCTTTGTAAAACCGGGAACTGAACTTGAATGGTTCCAGAAATGGAAAGAAACTCGTTTGAAATGGCACAAGGCACTGGGATTCGGTGATGACCACTACCGTTACCACGACCACGAAAAACTGGCTCACTACGCTAATGCCGCTACCGATATCGAATTCCTGATGCCATTCGGATTCAAGGAAGTAGAAGGTATCCACAGCCGTACTAACTTCGACTTGAGCCAGCATGAAAAATATTCTGGCAAGAGCATCAAGTACTTCGATCCGGAAATCAACGAATCATATACTCCGTACGTTATCGAAACATCTATCGGTGTAGACCGTATGTTCCTGAGTATCATGAGCGCTGCTTACCACGAAGAAACGCTGGAAAACGGAGAAACTCGTGTCGTACTGAAATTGCCTGCTGCACTGGCTCCAGTAAAACTGGCTATCATGCCGCTGGTAAAGAAGGACGGTCTGCCTGAAAAGGCTCGTGAAATCATGGACGACCTGAAGTTCCATTTCCACTGCCAGTATGATGAAAAAGACAGTATCGGTAAACGTTACCGCCGTCAGGATGCCATCGGTACTCCGTATTGTATCACTATCGACCACCAGACACTGGAAGACAACTGCGTAACTCTGCGTAACCGTGATACAATGGAACAAGAACGCGTGGCTATTGCCGATCTGAATAGTATTATTGCCGATAAGGTTAGTATCACTAGTCTGTTGAAAACTTTGCAATAAAAATTTTGAATGTGCATGAATAAAAATATATTATGGTTGTTAGGCATCCTTGTTTCACTGAGTGCAGGCTTTACTTCTTGCAGTGAAGATACACAAACGGCCGATCCGTACAGTGACTGGGCAGTGCGCAACGATGCCTATATCGACTCTATCGCCTCCGTTTGCGCGAATCCTCCTGCCGGAGAACATTGGGAAAAAGTATTGAACTATAAGTTACAGAGCGATGCTTCAGAGGATCTGGGCTATCAGGACTACACTCCGGGTAAAAACGATTATGTGTATATGAAGCTCTTTCCGGAAGATAATATCGAACCTCTGGGAATTTCTCCTATGTCGACTGATACGGTAAGTGTCCACTATCGCGGAAAATTAATAAACGGAACGGTCTTCGATGAAAGTTTCTCTGGAGAATGGAATGGAATGGTAAACGAACCCAGATCATTTGCGGCTTCAGGTGTAATTACAGGCTGGACGACTGCTCTGTTGAAGATGAAAGAAGGACAGCATGTCGAACTGTATATCCCTAATGGTATGGGATATGGATCGGTAGAGCGTGATGTTATTCCTGCATATTCTACGCTGATATTCGACCTTCGTTTAGAAAAAGTCATCCACCCGAAAGGACCGGATGACAGATCGCGGAAAATGAAACAAGAATAAAATTTATTATATCTTGACATGACAAAAAAAGAGAGAACATCGATTTGACGTTCTCTCTTTTTTTATGCTTTATCGTTGTGCAGCTTTATTATTCTTCGTCAGCATCAACCTTTGCTTCTTCTACTATTTCATCAGGAACTTTGTCTACGCGTACGTATTTAGATACTTCAGTACCTTCTTTTACAGTCCATACCATTGAACCTGACTGCATCAAATCTGTTACGATATATTCGTTGTTCCAGTTGCCGTTTTCATAATCATACTTTCCGCTGAGAACGTATCCATAATGGCCATCTTTCTCAACCGAATAAGTACCTGTAATGTAACGTGGATACATGCTGTCATGCTTCTGATACATTTCAAAGTTTCCTTTGCGGTCGAACTCTATATAGATATAGAAATCTTCGGGCAACTGTTCGCCATTCAGTTCTGCCAGCTTCCATGTGCCCTGAAGTGTAATAGGTGTTACTTCAAGAGAAGGCTCCAATACTTCGTCTTCGCTACATGAGAAGGTTGTCAGCGAAATGACAAGCAACATCAAAATCTTAACTATTTTACTTTTCATAATATCTTATCAATTATATTTTTACTATTTCATTTATCGATTAAATTAATCTCAATACTGAGTGTTCTGTCGCTTGGACGTCCTGTTACTCCATCCAGAATCAGCGGAGCATGAAACTTTTCAGGCTTTCCGACAAGTTTCGAAGCATCGACGCTTATCACGATATCTGCTTCCTGTCCGGGTTTAATAACCTCCGGTTCCGTTCTGAATTCCATATATTTAGGCAGGTTCATAACAGAAAGCCGCAAATCGGTCTTCCCGCTATTGCCACATAAGATTCTTTCTGTCTGTTTTCTACCGGGAACAAGGTTGAACTTTATTGTATTCTGTTTCAGCCTCAATTTTCCCATAGCATACGGATAACGGTACCATTCGTCTTTGCTAGGCAATACATTGCCAAGAAGAACCAGTTTCGCCAGCGGTTTTTTATCAGAAAGCGAAGCATAAACAAATGTGTTGGCATCAATCGTTCCCGGGTGATTCTCGGGAGTGTATGTCACACTGATGCAGGCTTTCTCCCCTGGCTGCACGTTAAGTTTATCAATTTTGGCAGCAGTACAACCACAGTCTGTATGCAATCGGGTAATGACCACAGGCTGAGCACTTATATTTTTGAAATAAAAGTTAGTTTCAACCGGCTTATCATCTTCTGTCATTTCACCGATATTGACAACGGTTTCTTCAAACTGCACGATTTTTTCAACACCTTCAAGAAGTGAAGGATTTAAAACAGCGTCTATCTCCTGACGTGTCAAGGGACGTGCCGCCTGAGCCATTACAAGCTCAGGACAACACATCATGATACTCAATATCACTAATTTTATCGAATAAAATAGTTTCATTAGTAAATTTTCCTTGATTACATCCAACCGTTATCGTTTGCACCTTCACGTACGGTAACTGTTACAGTCTGAGTCTTTCCGTCGCTTGTGCTTACTGTCAGTTTGGTAATACCTGCTTTCAAACCGTTTACAGTCAACACTGTATTGCTTACAGCTGCTGTTGCAACAGATTCATCGGCAATAGTACATGTATAAGTCAGTGACTCACCGTTTACAAAATAACGGGCAAGATCTATTGATTCTGATTTTCCGATACCAACATATACATTAGGAACTTTCATTTCAGCACCATTGCCTTCAATCTTACTCAAAAGCATACCGGCATTAATCAAACCAGCTCCCATCTTGTCTTTGTAAGTAGGCAAAGACATTTTAGTAACAGCCCCTCCGGTAATGTTATGGTTTCTGTGATACAATTTTGTACCATCATAACCAGCATAAAGATCACTTACCGAAGCTTTCATCAAATCAACAAACTCATGAGCCTTGAAATGTTTTCTCATCTTTACAGCATACGACAATCCCAAAGCAGCAACTCCTGATACATGAGGACATGCCATTGATGTACCATCCATATATCCGTAAGCTGGCTGGCCGTTTTTGATAAGCGTAGACAAGATTGAACCTTGAGCGTTTTCAAGAGTAAATGAAGAGTCGAAATATGCTTCATCACTTTCGCCTACCTTACCATAATATTCCAAATCACCACCCGGTGCACTCAGTCCAACTTCTTTTCCGTAGTTAGTGTACGAAGCCGGAGTAAAGTTAGCATCAGTAGCCGCTACTGTAATACATTTTGAATAACCACCCGGATAACCTGGAGCAGCTGCATACTCATTACCAGCAGCAAAGATAGCCAGACCACCGTCGATTACACCGTTAGGTGAACCTGCATTGTTGATAAAGTAGTCCAAAGCTTCCTTTTCCAACGGATAAGTCTTAGCCCACTCTTCTTCAGTTTCCGGACCAGGAGTGTATCCTTCCATCGGGTTAGCCAGACCTGAGTTATATCCCCAGCTACACTGGATAATAACAGCACCATTATCGGCAGCATACTTGATAGCACGTGCTTCCATGTTAAGTGTAACTCCCGCATTACCGGCAAATACCTGCAATGACATGATTTTTACACCATCTTTCTTACCTGAACCACCGGCAATTCCGCATACACCTTCACCGTTATTGTTTACAGCAGCTATAATTCCAGCTACGTGAGTACCGTGACCGGTATCGTTTACATCGTTCCAGGTAATCACACCTGAATCGGTAACGAAGTTGTATCCGTATCTGTCTCCCTTATAACCGTTTCCGTCTTCATCAGTCTTTCCAAAGAGCTGTTCTTTTTCATTCACCCATATATTGTCAGCCAAATCAGGATGAGTGTACATCACACCTTCATCAAGTACGGCTACAATAATAGAAGGATCGCCTGTACATTTCTCCCATGCTTCCATACAGTTTACATCGCATCCGGGAGCTGCCTCTGCTGTATACTGTGGGTTGAGATCTACATTCTGATTTTCGAAAGCATAATCTCCGGTGTTATTATAGTTCCACTGGAAAGGGAAACCCGGATCGTTTGGAGTACCTGCCATAGCAGCAAAAGTTGCAGGGGCATGATTCAGTGCAGCAGCACTTACGTATACTCTCTTTTCATTTGAAGTATATGCTTTCTTAATACGGTGGTTACACTGTACATTGCTGATATCTCCCAACTTAGACAATTTACGTGCAGCTTCGTGCAAGTCAACGTTTTCGTCAAACTTAACCAAATACCACAAGTGCAGTCCGGCAGCACGAGTACGTTCTTCATTCTTACTGTCTACCGGGAAGATACGTTCGAAGTGATATCCGCCAAGTATATCAAGCACTTCATCGGTTGAGGGAATACCGGAGCGGGTCATCGCCGCTCCGCTTCTTGACGCACGACTAATAGTCTGGTCAAGAATATCCGTCATTTCCGGTTTAAATTTGATAATAAGTTCTCCGGGCTGTGCATCAGCCGGTATATATATTTCAGTATTTTGCTCCGGAGTATAAGCCTGTTCCAGTTCATTGTCAGAACATGCTCCCAGAAACAAAGCAAGTGTGGCAATATATATATATCTTTTCTTCATTCTGTTTTTATATTAAAATTACATGTTATTCTCCTGATACATCTTCTCCTTCAAGTACATATTTTCCGTAATATTTCGGGAATGCTGCATTCTGGTCGTTTGCAACTTTTCCATAGAAATATTCAAAGTCCATAGGCACTTCATCGAAACCAGCATCTTTAGCTGCTGAGTTCTTTCCAGTTTCCTGCTGGAATACCATTGATTCTGGATACCAGTCAATCAAATACGGATGGAAAACAAGCCAGTTAGGCAACTTACCTGTTATAAAGTTCAGGTTGAGTGTCAGCGATTTGATGTTCGGAAGTACACATGGAACTTCAGAACCTTTCACAGAGAATTCTCCACCATCATATTTTACAGTAACAGGCTTGTCGGATGTCTTCAACCATTGGCAAGTATCTGCCAGCAGCGTACAAACATCAGCATCTGGATGCTGGCTTGCATACTGACTGTAATTGCCGTAACGGCTCATCATTTCCTCATCAGTAGGCAATTCACCTTCAATGAATCCGTAAGAAAGTCCCAGCTGTTCAAGAGTATCCCATCCTAACAGTTTGATGAATTCTTCCTTATCGTTTGACTTACCAAGATTTATATACATACCGACATGGATACCTCTCCATTTGTTACCGTCTTCCATCTGTGACAAATCAAGCAGTGTATCACTTCTTCTGCATCCAGATAATCTCAACGCTTTCAGTTTAGGGAAGTTTTCCTTATTTACGATGTCGGTCACTTTACTCAGTGATGCAAAGTTATTACTTTCCAATCCCAGTTCTTCCAGACCAACATAGCTGTCGTCGGCAGCTCCACCTAATTTAACAAATTCATCAGGCAATTCAACCAAACCATATGATGTGATAGAAAGTTTCTTCAGATACTTCAACTCACAAATTTCAGGTCCAAGTACAATTTCACGATCCTTACGGTTGGTATTACTCTGGATATTGAAAGATTCAAGATATCTCAAGTTCTTGATTTCCTGTGGCAGAGTTACTTTTGTATCAATCATTGCAATAGACAATGAACGTACACGTCCTACAGCTGCTGGTTCAGGCAAATCTTCATCTGTCTCTTCCCACAAAGTAACATCACTCCAGTTCTGCATATTTTCACTTACATCGAGTGCATACATACACTGAACTTTCTGATTGATAAGAACGATAGAAATAGAGTCACCGGCACGGTTGTCTTCTATTCTCATAGCAGGCTTTTGCTTTACTGTCAGGTAAACGCCGTCTATTTCATTTCCTTCACTATCTACCAGCTGATCTTCACTGTTCTTTGCAACCAATTTGATTTTAGCTACACGAGTATAAGGTACAGCATTCATGTTCCATTTGAATCTGGCCTTAACAGAACGTGGACGTGATCCTCTGTCAAGATTAACATCCAGGTCAGATTCTTTCGGCAATGTAATCCAGTCTGCCTTATCTGATTCACTCATGTTGGCTTCATCTTCAGCTGAAACCTCTTCAGCAAAAGAATATTCTACATTATCAATAGCGAACTGTACATTGGTTGAAACTACAACATCAAAATAACGCAGTTCTTCGATAGCAGAGTTTTCCAGTTCCACTTCCGGCTTATCCAGTATAATCTGCTTTCCAAAACCAAACTGAGTAACCTTCAGGATTTTCGGTTCATAACCCGACGGGCTGAAACGTACCTGAGCAGTACGGGCTGTATAAGCCAAAGTAGAGTCAATGTTCAGTACACAAGTTGCGCTACCTGTACCATTAGCTGGCGATACAGATATCCACGGTGTAGAACTACTAGCTTGCCAGTCTACACCTGCCTTAACCAAAACTTCTTTGAATGACTGTTCGGGACCTACTGTGATTTCTTCTACCTCAAGCGAAAGTCCGCCCGGGACAGTCAAATCGTCATCTTCCTTACAAGAAGTGGTGATTCCTGCGAAAACAGCCAGTCCAAGTATCAATCGATTTATAATTTTCATAATCAATATTTCCTTATTTTCTTTTTTCTTTAATTATCGTTCTATTCCCAAAATATCACATCCGCGGATATCCTGTGTCTTATCGTAGAACAACAGATACATGCCATTCTGAATAGCCGAACATGCTCCAGACAAATCGATTGAAATATTAGGATTATCCTTGATGTCAAGAATCCAAACGTACGGAGTTATAGTTTCATTTACCTTACGGATATCGTTAGAACCGATCTGCAACTGAATCAAGCTCGGGCACTGCATGATACCAACAGGCCAGTCACGCAATGTACGTTCACCTTTTTCATTTCTCTGATAACGAATAGCAAAAGCTTTCAGTTCGCTACAGTTCAACGGCTGAGGTGGAACCTCAGAGAAAGAATTGTAACTCAAGTCGATACCTGTCAGATAAGGAATATTAGTAGCTCTAAAGTCATCGCACAACTTAGTCAGCTTGTTAAAACGAAGGTCGAGCGTCTGTAGCAAATGAGCATTCGATCCCTGCATTTCGCCTTCCTTTACTTCAGTCAGCTCATTAGCAGAAAGGTCAAGTGTCTGAATAGGAGAACCAGACTTGAACAGTGCTTTCGGGAATTTCTTCAGCTTATTGTACGACAGTGAAACCGTATAAGCATTGATACCCTTGAAACCATCGTCTCCACCAGAGAATCCTGTAATATTATTGTGTGAGAAATCTACAGTATTCATGATATAGATAGATTTCGCATTGAATATATTAGGAACCTCTGTCAGTTCATTATAAGAGAAACCTAAAGTTTCAACTTCGTTAGTGAAGGCACAGAAGTCATCAGGAATAGAAGTAATCTTATTGTTATCCAGATAAAGAGTAGACAACTTGATATCTGTTCCAAATGAATGCAAAGTATGTACCTTGTTTGTAGTACAGTCAAGCATTTTGAACTTAACCATTTTACGTAACTGTGCATCTTCTGGGAATTCTTCCAGATTATTATATCCCATGTACAGAATCTGCAATCTTGGTCCTGCTGGCATATCACACAACTTAGACCAGTCTTCTCTCAACTGTGCACCACTAATATTCTGGTTGCAGGCAATATTGAGCAACTGAAGTTCTGGAAGATTTCCTACCATATCCAGCGGAAGTCTTGTCAGGTTTACGCAGTTGTATAATTCCACATCTGTAAGATTTGTCATACCAGCCCAGCTCAAGTTTTCCTTTTCGTATTGCTGAGCATACGATGAATTCGGATCAGTCCAGTCTGTACAAATCTTATCGTAAGTGATAGGTGAATTTGCAAGATAGAACTGTTGCAAGTTCTTCAATCTCATAACAGCTTTCGATACACCTGTAATTTTATTAGTGATAATACCAATCTGTGTATCTTTAGTAGAGATTCTGCTAGATTTCTTTATCTTACTCTGAGAAGTGTAATTATTTATAGTCCATTGCAACATTTCCGACAAGTTTTCACGTACATCTCTGTCAAGGAAATGTTCCTTATAGTCCATACGCATTTTATCACGTTTAGCCTCACTCATATCAGGCTGAATACCGTCAGGTCCGAACAACATATTACCATATGTTTCATCGTGTGAGCCCAAAGCAAGTATACGCAACTCTGTGAGCTGACCGATAGCATCTGGCAGTTCACCAGAAGCACCAAATCCAGACAAACTCAAAGAAGATACTCGTCCTTTAGTATCAAGGGTTACACCTGGCTGGTCACCCCACATATCAATATCCTTATTGAAGTTCCAGTTTGCACCTTCGGGATAAGTCTGGCCGTAATATTTCCAATTCTTTCCACCCATCTTTTCCCAGATTTCTTTCAGGGCCAAGTAATCCTTGATGTTTTCAGCAGTTTCTGAAACCAAAACAGGAACAACAGCATATTCAGTAAGCTGATTATCTTCAATTGTAAAAGTCTCTCCACTTACAGCCTGAGTTTCCAATGCAGTTTCAGTTACACCTTGCTTAGAATATACAGTATAAGATATTACTTTATAATTACCAGTAGGCAACCATACGGCAGAGTCACAGTAAGCTACTCCATGATCTGTATACTTATCATTTTCGCTATCCGGATCTGTCAGTTCATATTCTTCTTCATATCTTACTTTCAGTTTCTCGAATGTATAAGTCATCTGATTGAAGGTGTTCTGTACTTGAACTGTTGCCAGTTTGATGTCAGTGAACAGATAGCCTCCATTATTGGCACGTGACTTAATATTAGGAAGATCTTTCTCTAATTTAAACTTAACAGAACCTTTTGCCTGCGCATCGATAGTAAGATCCTTTACAGTCAGTCCAGAAGGAACTACAGAGAATGTTTCATCAGCATCGGCTGACACACCTGTAATTACCTCATCCATCTTATCGTAAATTCTATATCCTACAATCTTATATTCACCAACCAGTAACTGCAACTTGTCGCTACGCAAACCATATTCTGCATTTACATCATTGTATGCATTCAGTACTAATGTCTGAGTGATACTAGTACCGTTGAACAACATTTCTACTTCAATTTTCTGCGCTTCACTAAGCTTATCAACAGAAGCACGCGATGCAACATTCCGAGCTGCATCTTCTGTTCCTTCATTGTATGATGCTTCTTTATAAAGTTTGAACTGAACATAGCCGTACTGGCTCTGGCTCACTTCATCATCATCAGAGCATCCGCTCATAACCACGCCTGAAAACATGGTTATGAGTGATACAAATAACAGTTTTATTATATTAAATCGTAGTTTATTCATTTGTCAAACATTAATTTAAAAGAATGATATCAGACATACACTGACAGGAGAACCATCTTTAGTAATTATACAATCAAATTGTTCCGTAACATCTGCTGCATTGCCGCTTACCTTAATATAGAATTTTCCATCTTTATTTTCTGTTGTAAACGTCAAGATATCAGATTTCGGAAGTTCGCAGCTCATACCTTCTTCATAGTTCTTAACTTCGAGGTACATAGCTCCGTATGACAACAGTTTCTTTTCTACAGAAGCAGTATATACATTGTCTGTGCCATACTCTGTCTGTTCGTAGAATTTATCAAGATAAGCTTCTCCTGTACCATTTGCTGTAACTTCTTCAAAGCTTATAAGTGTACCATTTGATTCGATATATCCAGCAAATGAAACAACAGGAGCTTCAGGGAGTTTGTATTCCTGAACAACATTTGCAACAATATTTCTGGTATATTTAGTAGCGATATCATAATAACCACCAGCATCTTCCAGAATATTACCTTTCAAATCATCCTTAATTGCCTCATATACATCACGAGGGAAAGCCATGATAATTGCAGCTCTAATATCTGTATCTGAGCTGTTTTCAGCAAATGACAAAGACAAGTTTTCTCCATCTTTCTGAACATTGATCCATGACATATCTGCATTGAAGTTAAAGTCATTAGGATAAAATGCAGGATCCATGCCAGGATAATCCATAAAGTCACCAATCTGTTCTATCTTGATTACTTCATAATCATCATTTCTTGTTGTAATGGTAGTAGATAACTTTTCTTCATAAACGTCAGATTCTGTTCCAGAAACGCCTCCATTAGCAGAAATTGTCTTACCATCCTTGCTAACCCAATGAACACTTGTAAAACTAGGATCAACAGACAGATAGTCAGCCTTCAAACCTTCGTATCCAACAGGAACTTCAATTTCTACCAGATCTTTATTGTACTGTACAGCAAAAGTCAAAGTATAACCTTTTTCAGTTCCAAAAGAATATTTATTGCTTATACCAGATTTGTTATCATCTTTAAAGCTAAGAGCATATACACCATTACCTTTTGCATTAACAGCTACCCAATCCGGATACTCAGGAAGACCAACTTCAAAATCTGTTTCAACAGTAATTACTGTTTCTACAAGTGAAAGAGGAGCACTTCCTTTGATGATGATAGGGTGTTCTGCATCATAAACATTTCCTTCTTCATCAGTAATAACGATGTCTACAGGAATTTTATGAGGACGAGTTATTTTACAGATAACCTGAGATGAGTTACCCATTTTCAAAGTCAACTCAGCAATATCATCTTTTTCAAAATTCTGTCCGTCGTTAGTAATCACCACCTGCACAGTCTGTGAACCTGCCTTTCCAGAAATAGTACTTTCAGTAAATTCACCATTCTTAAATTTACACCATCCTGCGTTACTAGAAAGTGCCCAGTCTGCTCCAGCAGTAAAAGACAAATCTTTTGTTTCTCCGGCATTGCATGTAAATTCTTTCAGTTCAGGGAATTCTGCAGAAGTAGAAGGATCTCCAGAATTATCATCACTACATCCAGTTAATGTAAAACCTAAAATCATGGCAAATACCATGAACAGGTAAGTTGATTTCATATAAAGTGTTTTCATAATTAATCTCATTAAAATTAATAACCTTGTTCTTTTAATTTTTCGGCTTCAGCATCGCTTATCCATTCCAAGATATTGACATAAGTTCCTACTGTACCTACTCCATTAACATGTAAAGTTACGTACTGAAGAACGAACTTTTCGCATGTGCTGTAATATGAAGTATACATTGTAGGCTGATACATAAGCAGATTGCCATCTCCGTAAATTGTACCGAATGCTTCAGCTGTTGTTCCGCAAACCTGTTCTTCCATGCTAACCAAAGGTTCAAGCAGATTATCACGGTCGAAATCCAGTACAATATCGTGTCCGTTGTAATACAAATCGTGAAGTATTACAGAGTTTTCTTTCTCCGGATTAACAGATGTCTTAATCAAACGCATTGTTACATTCTGCATATAATCATCAAAGAAAGTAGAGGTAACTTTACAATATCCGGTAAACGAATTAATATCAAACGGACATGCTTTCTGCAAAATTACTTTCGAGTCGATTCCATACAAGCTCCACTGTTCTTCCTTCGGAATAACAAGACGGAGTCCAACAGTCAGATAATCATCGATATCAATGTTATCATAGATACCCTGAACCTGTACATTAGCCGAACATTCACCGGCTTTAATAGTAACAGTGTTCGACAATAATTTGTAATGCTTTCCTTCTACCGCATCGCTGATGCTGTCTACCACCTCTACGGCAAAAGTACGATCGTAATCGGCCAATACAGTGGCAGAAACTGGTACATTGAACACCTCTCCGGTTTCTTGTACCGCATAACGGTAAAGTGTATCGGAAAACATAAGATAATTGGGACCTTCATAGGTAGTTCTCTCCGAATTACATCCGGCAAGTCCCATCAAAACAGTAATAACTGTAATACAACCAATAAACAGTTTTTTCATTATCGTATGTTTTTACTTATTTGTTACTTTCATTAGGTTCGATGTTGGCTCCCGGAGCTTCAATTTCATGCTGAGGAATAGGCCAAACAAAGAGTGGATCGTCTTTCTCAACTTTCAGACTGCTTCCGTTGCTCAATGACTGATCCTGAGGTGTACGTTCGAAGCCTTTATGCCAACGCTTCAAATCGTTCAGACGGAAACCTTCCATATACAGTTCCTTTACACGCTCTTGCTCAATAATGTCCATAGCGTTGTCTTTTGACATAGCTGTAGAACCTCCATAAGAAGAATATCTTGCCATACGGATTGCGGTAATATCACTACCTGCCTTTCCATAATCGCCTTTCTGTACATATGCTTCAGCACGTATCAGATATTGTTCTGACAGACGGAATACTTTTGGCATGCTGACATGAAGAATCTGATAGTTTGTAAATTCTTCGTTTCCAAAGTATTTAATCAGCAACGGCCAAGTAAGTGCATGGTCATATCCGGTAGTAAACGACTGGAAGAATGTAGTAGCACGGAGGTCATTAGCGTCATACGAATTCAATACCCACAAAGCAGGTACGTAATCAGGTTTCAATGTCTGATAGTCGTAGTTGGCAAAGATTCTACCCAAAGCACCACCGTAAGAATTGATAGTAAATCCTACTTTCCAGATAATTTCTGTAGAGTGGTCGTTAGTCCACATATATTTATAATAGCTAACACCTGAAGAAATCAGTTGGTTACAGCTTGACAATGCATAATAGCCATCATCGATAACCTTTGATGCATATTTGATAGCATCATCCCAACGTTTCATATACAATGATACACGTGCACGCAATGCATGTACAGTATATTCACAGAAATAAGGAGAATCATAAAGAGCACCGTCTGTTGATGCATCATAATCGTCTTCCAATTTCAACAGCTCAGCAGCTCTATCCAAATCATCTAAAATAAACTGATAAGAATCTTTCAGACTTGCACGTACGATAGGTTCATCACCTTTGTAGTGTTCAGTAAGTACAACACCTAATTCATTTGCAGCTTCTTCATCACTTTCATAAGGTTTACAATACATCTTCACCAGTTCTGAATAAGCCAGTGCACGCGCAAAATAAGCTTCACCGCAATACTGATCCAAACGATCGTATTCTTCATCTGTCTTAATGGAGCTCTTTACTTTATCTACATTGTCCAACAAGAAGTTACAACGATTAATAACTCCATACAATGCACCATATACACTCTCTACCTGTTCATTAGTAGGATGGATGTCATTCCAACGCCATATATCTCCGTAGATATTTGAATATCCGTTTACAGCGTAAACAAAATCAGCTTGCAAATCAGGCAGCAAAGTCAGGTATCCAGAATACAGAGAAGAGCTCTTGAAAGCATCGTATATACCTATCACGGCCAGATTTGCATCGTCTACCGTATTGATAGCTTCATCTGCAAGCATAGCATCTTCTGGATATTTGTCGAGACAAGAAGTTGCAAGCAAGGCTACGACAGACAATATAAAGTATTTTCTAATTCTTTTTATCATTTTTTCTTGTTCTGTGAATTAATTAAAATGAAAGTTCTACACCAAGTGTAAACTGTCTTGACATAGGATATTGTGCCTTATATACATTTGAAGAAGATTCAGGATCAAGACCTGTAAATCCTGTAAATGTCAACAAGTTCTGTCCTTGCAAATAAACTCTTGCAGAACTGAAGAACTTACTTTTGCTCAACAATTGCTGCGGAAGTGAATATGTCAGGGTTACATTCTTCAAACGTAAGAAAGAAGCATTCTCCAAGAAACGGTCGTCGAACTGAGGAGTTACTCCATGACGAGGAATATCTGTAATATCGCCAGGCTGTTTCCAACGGTCGTACAACAGACGGTTAGACTGGTTGTATGCAGCATACAGTCCATTACTTTCTTCGAAATAACGGTCGTTATTGAACATCCAACGATCTGCTACCCAGCTAAACTGAGCTGCCAGAGAAATACCTTTCCATGATAAAGATGTACCAAAACCTCCCTGCCATGGAGCATCGAATGTTTTTCCAGTCATAACCTTGTCTTCTTCGCTGAATTCGTTGGTTATTTCACCATCTTTAGTATACCACAAAGCATCACCGTTAGCAGGGTTTACTCCAGCATAGCGATTGATATAGAATTCGCTTACAGAATGACCGACAACCAGTTTTGTTGCAGTAGTAGAAACCTCATATTCCTGAACTCCATTATAAAGTTCAAGCAATTTGTTCTTATTGTAAGATGCGTTTGCATTAACACTCCATACAAAATCCTTTGTACGAATAACATCAGCACTTACATTGAATTCCACACCACGGTTCAACATAGCTCCGATATTATCCCAATGTTCACCTTCGCCTGTCAAAGCGTAAGAATCAGGAACAAGCATCAACATGTTGGTTGTCTTCTTGTTATAGAATTCAATATCCAGATTGATACGGTCAATGAATCCCAAACGTAAAGCTACATTGCTAGACCATAGTTTTTCCCAGCTCAGGTCTTCATTTCCACTTTGTGAAGGATAGATACCTGCCTGATCCTCATAATTAGAACCACCAGAAACAAGTGCCAGATGGTCAAAATCAGGAATAGAAGAGTTACCTGAAGTACCTGTACTCAACGCAATCTGTGCACCACTCAGCCATTCAATGTCTTTCAAGAATGATTCATTCTTCAGATTCCACATGAAACCAAGTGACCAGAATCCAGCCCAACGGTTTCCTGTTCCAAAACGTGAAGAAGCATCGGCACGTACTGAGAAATCAGCATAATACAAATCTTTGTAATGATATTCTCCACGGCCGAAGAATGACAAGTATGAATATGAAGTTGTAGAGTCGGCCCATGAAGCAGCACGAGTACCAGAGCTGATGTTTGTCAGGAAATCGCTAGATTGACCACGAGTGATAACCTGGAAACCTTCAGAACGATAATCTACACCTTCTTGTCCTAACAAGAAATTGAAAGAATTATCACTATCCATATCCCAACGATAATTGATAGTGGTAGTTTCTGTCAGATTCAGCATATCCGAAGAATTACGTCCAGCTGTACCCGAAGCATTGTTAATAATGTAGCTTGGGAATGACTGCATGAATGCTGTAGAATGAGAGTAATCAGCACCAAACTGTGTACGGATAGTCAAATTCTTTATTGGAGTAATTTCTGCATATACAGTCGACAACACTTTGTATTTCTTATTGGTAACCGGATTGTTTGCCATCCATTCAATAGGATTAGAGCCAGTACCAGTCCATGTTCCGTCATTTTCTGAAGCCAATGAACCATCATCATTATATGGATTCCAGTAAGGAAGCATGAAACGGCAAGCTGAAATCGGAGTATACAAAGCGTATGATCCATCATCAGCCTGTTCTACCTCTTCGTAAGCAACCATCGAGTTAGTACCCACTTTCAACCAGTCGGAAGCTTTCACTTCTGCATTGGCACGCATGTTATAACGACGGAAAGTAGAACTCTGTGCGATACCATCTTGATCGTAGAAACCTCCAGAAACAAAGTAATTTAAACGATCGGTAGCACGATTGACAGAAATTTCATAATTCTGCAATGGAGCACGGTCATTGAATACCATATCCAGCCAGTTTACATCTGTACGAGACAATACATCGTAATCTTTACCTGTATCAAGTCCGATTTCTTTTTCATACTGAATACGTTCGGCAGTGTTCATCATATTCCAGTTATTCTGTGCCAGCTGTGAGAAACCATATTGCGCACGGAAGGTAACCTTAGCCTTATCCATTGACAAACCACGCTTAGTAGTAATAACGACTACACCATTGGCAGCACGTGCACCATAAATAGATGTAGAAGAAGCGTCTTTCAGTACAGAAATAGATTCAATATCACTTGGACTTATTGTGTTGAAGTCTGAACTAGAAATAGGCACACCGTCAAGAATGAAAAGTGGTGAAGTACCAGAATTAATAGAGTTAGTACCACGAATCTGGAAGGTAGCTGCCTTGCTGGGTTCACCTGAATTTGAGATGACCGACAAACCAGTAGTCTGTCCTTGCAATGCCTGGTCGAAACTTGGAGCAGGCACATTTTCCAACTTGTCATTTTTCACGGTTGATACAGAACCTGCAATAGTTCCTTTTTTACGAACACCGTATGCAACAACCACAACATCTTCCATAAGTTGTGAGTCGTCCACCATTGCTACGTTCAAAACTCCGGTCTTAGGAGTAACTTTCAACTCCTGCGTTTGCAGACCGATATAAGAGAAGACCAAAGTGGCTTCACCACCTTGAATTTGTAGCTCATAGTTACCATCAATATCGGTAACCACACCATTAGTAGTTCCTTTTTGCAGGATAGATACACCAATCAGCGGCTCGTTGTCTGTCTTCGAAACCACATTACCCTTGACAGTATATGTCTGGGCTAATACCGATTGAATTCCTAACACAGCAAAAAAGAGTAACCAAAGACTTAATCTTTTCATCTTTTGCCAGTTAATATAAAATTAATGATTAATAAATAATTGTTCATTTCTACCCCATTAAATTCCTGGCACATATAAATCATATACGTATCTCTATAATATATTATATAAGGTGTAAGCAATAAAAATAAAATCCACTGTTTTTATTTACAGCCACACACCTGACTTTATAAACTTTTCTCAAAAACTTTATAAAGCTGCACCAAGGAAATAAGACTTTTAACCGTATTCAAAATCTGTCGTACAAACTCAAGTAATACAACTTTCAACAAGCTTAACTTATAAATAACCCTATCTACACAAAGACAGGAAGAATGCAAAAACAGATTTTAGGGAGGAAAAACTCACTAATAAACATCGCGCGATTTAACATTACGAAAAACCAGTTCCTGATTATAACCCAAATAACCTGTCAAATTTGCAGTAATCATATTTTCCCTTTCTTTAAAAATCTTTTATAGAATATAATATTCACTTTGCAAAGTTAGCATAAAAATTGGCAATAAGATGAAAAATTAATAGATTTTATTTTACATAAATGAAAGAAGTATAACTAAATAGGCTACTAAACGCACATTTTGTATTTAATGCGTATTTTTATTAATTAAAAAATGATTTTTTATAAGTTAAAGAGAGGAAAGAAATTTTTTTTGCACAGAAAATGAATTAAAATTATTATATTTTTGCCTTCTTTATCAAGAATACCTCCTGGCATCTAAACAAACACGAGATTCGAATACACATAGAAATAGTAATTTGAATAAACAAAGATATAATTCTCAAAAACAAATATCACATCTAATAATAACACATGCCAACTTCACTTACGGCTGATAAGAGTTCATATACGGCAAAGAGATACACCATGCAACTCTCCCAAAAAGTACATTCAGAAAGCAGTATCAAACTGTACCAGAATTAAAGAATACTTCAAACTAGCAATATTCAGATGATTATGGTTTAGGCAAAATATTTAAATGAATCAACAAGATTACTAACAGACTACTATCATATTTACACAAAAAAAAGACAACCTTAAAAGTTTCTAGGTTGTCTTTTTATATCTCTAAATCACTTTTTAACGATACCCGAAGGCTTAGGTAATAGCTTTCCTAAACGGACAGGCTTACCTAATATCGGCATATTATTCTCATCCCATGAGATCTTCTGTAAGCGTGGTGTTCTACTCTCACTTTCTCCGGTAATTCCATTAGGTATATTTCTTGCATTATAAAGCATATACCATTCTGTACTATCTGGAGAAGGGATAAATGACGGACTGCCTGGTCCCCACACACTGTCTTGCGGAGATTGATAAAATACCGGATCTGTTGCTTTTTTCCAAGACTTCGGATCCAATAAATCAGCATCAGCACTACAGCTTAACATTCCGATACAATAATAAGGAGACCAGCATCCACTAGCTGAATAATATATAATCAAATTTTTCTTATCTTTAGAATATAAAAATGTAGGAGCTTCGTTTACATAAATCGGATAGGCAGTACGACTTCCATCAGGATTAACCCACTGCCGTTCCCAGTTATATTCCGGCGAAGATAACATAATACGTTCTCCATCTAAAGTCCATGGATTTTTCATTTTTGCAATGTAAATACATTGGGTTTCTTCCATAATGCGTCGCTTAGGCCATCCTGACCAAATAAGATACTGCACACCTTTATGCACAAAAGTAGATGCATGTATTCCCCAGTTCCATTCCTGATTAGTCATAATGGGACCTTTCTGTTTAAAAGTTCCCTCCATCGGAGTTCGTGCATCATTTTCTAATACATATATTTGATGATTGTCCGTATTTCCGTCATCAGCAGCATAATAAATATACCATTTATCATTAATACGATGTATCTCCGGAGCCCACAAGTTATGCATACTCTTGGGATCAGTAGGTCGCCAAACTTCTTTACAAACAGCACTACCCATATCTGTTATATCATTAGTTTCCCAAAGTAGAATCATATCATTTGTTTCATGAGTATAATAATACTTTCCTCCATAAAATAAAGCATTAGGATTACTTCCAGAAGAAAAAATAGGATTAATAAAATAGTCATCCTCTACTTTTAACTGATTTTCCCTCGAATCCTTACATGATAATCCCCCCAAGACAACTATCCCTAAAAAGAAAATTATATTCAATTTCATAAACTAAAAATATCTAGAGAAACAAAAATAATACAGAACATTAGAAAATAAATGCCAACTTTTTTGTCAAAAGTACGTAAAATTTATCTTTTTCACTCCAAAGATTCAAATTTTATTGTCAGTAAAACAAAAATGGTCAGTTTTTTTCATTAATGTACTTATTTTTTTTGTTGATTCTTTCTTAAAAACACAATTTTTGCAACAGAGAAAAAAATCGATTAGCTATGAGAAATATGAATATCAAAACAGCTATTTATTCCACGGTAATCATACTGCTATCTTCTTGTGGACAGATAAAAGCGCCCCATCAGGATGAAAGCATTACAATGGTAGAAAAACCAGTTCTTGGTAATTCCACCTCTAATTATGTCAATAATCGTTTGCCGTTATTGCCCCAACACTTCATAAAACTACCCGTCGGAAGTATTCAACCCGAAGGTTGGTTGAAAGAGTATCTGATACGTCAGAGAGACGGATTAACCGGCCACCTGAATGAAATCAGTGCATGGTTGGAAAAAAATAATAATGCATGGCTTACCACACAAGGAGATCACGGATGGGAAGAGGTTCCTTACTGGCTCAAAGGATATGGCAATCTTGCGTATATCCTAAAAGACAAAAAAATGATTGATGAAGCTAAAATCTGGATTGAAGCAACCTTAAAAAGTCAGCGTCCTGATGGTTCATTCGGTCCTATTAATATGAGAGGTGACAAGCCTGAACTTTGGGCACAGATGATTATGCTCTGGTGCTTGCAGTCATATTACGAATATTCCAATGATTCCCGGGTACTTGACTTAATGACCAACTATTTTAAATGGCAGCTTAATCTGGCTGATGAAAAATTTCTGGAAGATTACTGGGAAAACAGCCGCGGAGGAGATAATCTACTGAGTGTATATTGGTTATATAATCATACAGGTGAAGCTTTTCTCCTTGAACTTGCTGAGAAAATACACCGTAATACAGCCGACTGGACAAAACCTTCATCATTGCCCAACTGGCATAACGTAAATATAGCTCAATGCTTCAGAGAGCCAGCTACCTATTACTTACTAAGTAAAGATTCTGCTATGCTGGCAGCTAGTTATAATGTACATCATCTGATCAGACGTACCTTTGGACAAGTTCCGGGGGGCATGTTTGGAGCTGACGAAAATGCTCGCATGGGATATATTGATCCACGACAAGGAGTTGAAACCTGTGGTATGGTAGAACAAATGGCCTCTGATGAAATCATGCTAAAAATTACAGGTGATCCTTTTTGGGCTGAAAACTGTGAAGATGTTGCATTCAATACCTATCCGGCTGCAACAATGCCCGACTTTAAAGCACTGCGTTATATAACCAGTCCTAACCAGGTTACCAGCGATGCGCAAAACCACCACCCCGGAATTGACAACTCTGGACCATTTTTAGCAATGAATCCTTTCAGTTGTCGTTGTTGTCAGCATAATCATGCCCAAGGATGGCCTTATTATGCCGAGCACCTTGTATTGGCAACTCCCGACAACGGAGCAGCACTCGCCCTATATGCATCCTGCCAGGCGGATATTACAGTTGGGAATAATCAGAAAATAAAACTTATAGAAAAGACCAATTATCCTTTCGAAGAGTCTATACAACTATTAGTCCAGACAGAAAAAAATGTAGATTTCCCTCTTTATCTGCGAATTCCATCATGGAGTCCAGACGCTTCCATCAAAATTAATGGTAAAAAGGTAAAGACTTCATTAATAGCAGGACAATATGTCCGTATCCAACGAACATGGAGCAACGATGATGTTATAGAGCTGAATGTGCCGATGCATCTAAACTTACGCACATGGCAAGTCAATAAAAACAGTGTGAGTATCGATTACGGTCCACTAACCTTCTCGCTAAAGATACAAGAAAAATACATTAAGCGTGACAGCCGTCAGACTGCTATCGGAGATTCACAATGGCAAAACGATGCAGATGCAGAAAACTGGCCTTCATTTGAGATATTCCCTGCATCTGCTTGGAATTATTCTCTTGTTCTGGATAAAGAAAATGCTTTAAAGAATTTTGAAGTTATTCGGAAAAACTGGCCTGATAACAACTTCCCATTTACTCAGGAAAGTTGTCCAATAGAAATCAAAGCAATAGGCCGTAAAGTACCTTCATGGAAGGTAGATCAGTATGGACTTTGTCATGAACTACCTGAAACGAATGCGCCTAAAGGAGAAAAAGAAAACATAACTCTTATACCTATGGGAGCAGCACGTTTGCGTATCAGTGCTTTTCCCAATACTTACGAATAATTAACCCTAACTAAATAAACGATGAAAAAACTAATTACAACAGCTGCGCTTTTTCTGGCATTAGCATTTAATGTTAAAGCTAATGATTTGCCTCGCAAAGAATATCCACGTCCGCAATTTGAACGGGAAGACTGGATTAACCTGAATGGTACATGGACCTTCGATTTTGATTTCGGACAGTCTGGGGTTGACCGTCAGCTTCAGAATTCGGAAAAATTCAGTAAGAACATTATAGTTCCATTTTGTCCAGAAAGTGAATTGTCTGGAGTGAAACATACAGACTTTATAAACTGTATGTGGTATCAAAGAAAAATTTCCATACCAGCTAACTGGAACGGAAAGAAAATATTCCTGAATTTCGGTGCCGTAGATTACTGGTGCGAAATATACATTGACGGAAAGAAAATTCAGCAACACTGGGGAGGAAGCTCATCTTTTACAATAGATATCACACGATTTGTACAGGCAGGAAACACTCATAACCTGGTTATTCAAGTAAAAGATGACTTAAGAGGAGGAAAACAAACCGGTGGAAAACAATGTACAAACTTTTTCTCAGGAGGTTGTTCTTATACCCGTGTCACAGGTATCTGGCAAACTGTCTGGATGGAAGCCGTTGCTTCAGAAGGTTTAAAAGATATGGTTATACGCACAGATATCGACCAGAAACAATTAGTAGCTACCCCCAGCTTTTACAAGGAATCGGATAACATATTAGAAATCATACTGAAAGACGGTGATAAGGTTATCAGTAAAAAGCAGGCAACATGCTCTAACAACACATGCATTGTACTTCCGGTCAAGAACATGAAATTATGGTCGCCGGAATCACCATTCTTGTATGAACTGACTTATCTGGTTAAAGACAAATCAGGAAAAGTGCTTGATAAAGTCGAATCATATACCGGCATGCGTAAGATACATATTTCTGATGGAATATTCTACCTGAACAACCAGCCTTATTTCCAAAGACTGGTATTAGATCAGGGATATTACCCCGACGGAATATGGACTGCTCCATCAGACGAAGCGCTTAAAAATGATATTATTTTAGGTAAAAATGCAGGATTCAATGGCGCACGTTTACATCAGAAGGTATTCGAAGAACGTTATTATTATTGGGCAGACAAACTGGGATACATTACCTGGGGAGAAAGTGCAAGCTGGGTAATGGATGTGAACGATGAAATTGCGGCACGTAACTTTATCAGTGAATGGAGTGAAATTGTGGTACGCGACCGTAACCACCCATCATTAGTAACCTGGACTCCTTTCAATGAAACATGGGGAAGCCGTGACGGTTCTTATCCGCGCTTAATCCGTGACATCTACCACATGACAAAAGCTATGGATTCTACTCGTCCTATCAATGATGCAAGTGGAGATGATCATGTATTGACTGATATCTGGAGTGTCCACAATTATGAACAAGACGGCAAGCGTTTATCAGAACAGTTAATATTTAAGGAAGGAGAAGAACCTTATCGCAACAGCCGTGATAAAAAATATTTGGCCGTATATGAAGGACAACCTTATATGGTTGATGAATTTGGAGGTATAGGATGGATGGCTCCCGAAGAACGTAAAAACTCATGGGGATACGGTAATCTTCCACAGACAGAAGAAGAGTTTTATACACGTTTGCAAGGACAGGTAGAAGCACTGAAAGGAGCTAAGCATGTAATGGGATTCTGTTACACTCAGCTGACAGATGTTGAGCAAGAGAAAAACGGTATTTATTATTATGACCGTACTCCTAAATTTGACATGAAACGAATCAAAAGTATTTTCGAACTGATTCCTTCTTCACATACCAATTTAAAGTAAAAAGATTTTTTCAGAATATCCAATAGACAATAATTGACAATAGGTAAATAATTAAGTTAAAAAGTTTTCAATAGAATAACAATACAAATTTCTGATTAAGAAATCACTAGCCTGAGGCTGAATTCTGATCCGTATCCCCGATAGAATTCAGCCTCTTCTATATACCTTTCCTTCTTACCTTATCCAATCTTGTCTCACTAAAATTAGTATCTTTGCAGCAATAAATAAAGCACTAACATTTAACAGATAATAATTATGTTCGACAACAATGAAGAAATGTTTCCGATAGTAGATGAGGAAGGAAATATCACAGGAGCTGCTACACGAAAAGAATGTCATAGTGGCAGTAAATTACTCCATCCGGTAGTTCATCTGCATGTTTTCAACGATAAGGGTGAGCTATATTTACAAAAACGTCCTGCATGGAAAGATATTCAGCCCAATAAATGGGACACTTCAGTTGGAGGACATATTGACTTAGGTGAGAGTGTGGAAATGGCCTTAAAAAGAGAGGCTCAAGAAGAACTCGGCATTTCCGACTTTACTTTCGAACTGCTTACACATTATGTTTTTGAGTCGGACAGAGAAAAAGAACTGGTATTCTGCCATCGTACTACTTATAACGGAGAAATCTCTCCCAGCAACGAACTTGACGGAGGGCGTTTCTGGTCAATAGAAGAAATAAAAAACAATTTAGGAAAGGGAGTATTTACCCCCAACTTCGAAAGTGAATTTGCAAGATTAAAGTTCTAAGCAATCATTATTTGACAGTACCCAATTATTATTCATTTTTTGCTTGTAAAATTGATTTACATCAAGAATTATACAAAGAGAGGTCAAAAATATGCTATACAACATAACAATATATACTCAAAAGATGTAATTTTGTGTTGCAAAACATAAAACAAGACTACTCTAGATGATTGAGAAGCTTAAAAAACTATTCGTAAAAAGTTTCCTCATCATGGAAGAAAACCATGTGAAGATTTGGGAAACGATGACACGATAACAGCACTGATTAATCAGCATGTCTGAAAAAAGCAATGAAAATGTAAATTACAAGCAAATAAGAAATTAAGCTGTGTGTCAAAAAAAGCACCACAGATTACACTGTTCAAAAACCGATAACAGATTTCCGAGATCAGCGTAATCCGTGGTGCTTTCTAATTTTAAACGATATCAATATTCTACTTTATCAGTTTTATTTTCCCAATCACGGAAAGCTTTAATAGCCTCCTCAGGCAATAACACTTCAGACTTCAGCTTACGGTCTGCCGGTTTCAAATCAAGTTCTTCATATATAAAGGCGTCATCAAAACCTATATCAGCAGCATCCTTCTTACTATTTCCATAATACATTCTATCTAAATGCGCCCAGTAAATAGCTCCCAGACACATCGGACAGGGTTCACAGGAAGTGTAAATCTCACACCCGCTCAAATCGAAAGTCCCTAATATCTTTGCAGCCGTACGGATAGCACTAACTTCAGCATGTGCCGTAGGGTCACAATCCGGAGTTACACGATTTACTCCCATCGCAATAATCTCACCATTTTTAGCAATAACTGCACCAAACGGTCCTCCTCCCTCAGCTACATTTTGTACTGAAAGTTCTATGGCTTTACGCATCAATTCTTCTTTTGTCATATCAATTCCTCCTAACATTTTATCTCTATTTGGAAAGATACAAAAAAAATCAGAAAATAGAAACTGAAAGCCAATTAATCTCTTTCTATATAAACCTTTTTACTTCCGAAGGTACAAAATAGAGTCAGAGACAGAAAAAAGCATTATCAATCAAAAAACAATATCTCCAAAAACAAGAAAACCTCCCGTCTGGATTTCCCAGAACGAGAGGTTTCCGTTTTTTATTATAGAAAAGGGGGAAGATTACATCATGCCACCCATACCGCCCATACCCGGAGCAGCCATCGGCATTTCAGGTTTTTCTTCTTTCTTTTCTACGATGACACACTCTGTAGTCAAGAACATTCCTGCAATAGATGCTGCGTTTTCAAGTGCAACACGAGTTACTTTAGCAGGATCTACAACACCGGCTGCATGCAAGTGTTCGTAAACATCGGTACGTGCATTGTATCCGAAATCACCTTTACCTTCACGTACTTTCTGTACAACCACTGCTCCTTCTTTTCCGGCATTGGCTACAATCTGACGAAGTGGCTCTTCAATAGCACGCTTGATTATTTCGATACCAGTTGTTTCATCTGCATTGTCACCCTTCATGCCTTCCAATGCGTCAATAGCACGGATGTAAGTTACGCCACCGCCCGGTACAATACCTTCTTCGATAGCAGCACGAGTAGCACACAACGCATCGTCTACACGGTCTTTCTTTTCTTTCATTTCTACTTCACTGGCAGCACCTACATAAAGAACAGCTACACCACCTGACAATTTAGCCAGACGTTCCTGAAGTTTTTCTTTATCATAATCAGAAGTAGAATTCTTCATTTCAGCCTTAATCTGGTTGATACGTTCCTGAATCAACTCTTTCTGACCAGCACCGTTTACGATAGTAGTATTTTCCTTAGAAACAGTTACCTTATCGCAAGTACCCAACATTTCAATAGTAGCCTGTTCCAGTTTCAAACCTTTTTCTTCGCTGATAACTACACCACCAGTCAATACTGCGATATCTTCCAACATAGCTTTACGACGGTCGCCGAAGCCCGGAGCCTTCACTGCACAAATCTTCAACTGGCCACGCAGACGGTTTACAACCAATGTTGTCAATGCTTCACTGTCAACATCTTCTGCAATAACCAACAAAGGACGTCCGCTCTGAACTGCCGGTTCAAGGATAGGCAAGAAATCTTTCAGGTTAGAAATCTTCTTATCGTAAATCAAGATGTATGGGTGTTCCATCACACATTCCATCTTTTCTGTATCAGTTACGAAGTAAGCTGACAAATAACCACGGTCGAACTGCATACCTTCTACTACACCGATAGTAGTATCAGTACCTTTTGCTTCTTCGATAGTGATTACACCATCTTTAGAAACCTTACGCATTGCATCAGCAATCAATTTACCGATAACCGGATCATTGTTTGCAGAAATAGTTGCAACCTGTTCAATTTTATCGTAGTTATCACCTACTGTTTCAGCCTGTGCTTTGATTGATTCTACAACTTTAGCAACAGCCTTGTCGATACCACGTTTCAAATCCATCGGGTTTGCACCAGCTGTAACATTCTTCAAACCAACGCCCACGATAGACTGAGCCAATACAGTAGCAGTAGTAGTACCGTCACCAGCATCATCACCAGTCTTCGAAGCTACAGACTTAACCAACTGTGCACCTGTATTCTGGAACGGATCGCTCAATTCTACTTCCTTAGCAACTGTTACACCGTCTTTTGTAATATGAGGAGCACCGAATTTCTTTTCGATAATAACATTACGACCTTTCGGGCCGAGAGTTACTTTAACAGCGTTAGCCAATTCGTCTACACCTTTTTTCAACTGATCGCGAGCATCAATGTTGAAGAGAATATCTTTTGCCATAATAATCTTAATGTTTTAAAAGTTCAACTTATGAATTATCCCAAAACTGCGAGAACGTCACTCTGACGCATCATCAGATATTTTACTCCGTCGTGTTCGATTTCAGTACCTGAATATTTTCCATATAATACTGTATCGCCAACTTTCAATATCATTTCTTCATCCTTTGTGCCATTTCCTACTGCCACAACTTCACCCTGCAATGGTTTTTCTTTTGCTGTATCAGGAATGATAATACCGCCGATTGTTTTTTCTTCTGCAGGAGCCGGAAGAATCAGGACTCTGTCTGCTAATGGTTTAATGTTCATAGTCTTTATATTTTTTATTGTTTATACTTGATTAAACTGTCCATGGCTTTTCTTTTCTGCCGGACGCTATATAAATAGCGAAAATCGTGCCAAAAGCATAAACTGACATTCTGGCACGATTTTCTGACATATACTCAGACAGCGCTGACACTTATCTGACTTTCTTTATGGCTTTGACCCATCCGTCTGCATGCGCATCGAGACCGATGTGAGAAAAATGTACTCCGTCGGGACGATGAAGGGCTTTGTTCAATTTATCGGTATCCGGACCGATGAAAAGATCGCTGTATTTTTTGCAGAGAGCTTGTTGTGCCTCTCGTATCTGAGAATCATTACCATCTTCACTATCTATACATTCTGGATGATAAGAAGCAATAGCTATACCAATAGGACTTTCGATGCCCTGGCTTCTAAAAGCTTCGCGGATAGTCTCAAACTGACGAATATATTCTTCTTTCGAAGTATTCTTAATATTATCGGTTTCTCCCTGATGCCACAGGATATAGTCGGGAATGAGTCCTTGTTCCTTCAACTGGGCAATAGTTTGGGTCAGTTTATCATACAAATAGCCTCCCTTAGCCCAAGCTGCTATTTCTACACCTCCTACACCGATGGGAACTAAAGTGACTTTCGTCGTTATTTTCTCATCGATCAGTTTATCTGCCAAACGATTCCACACGCTGGCTCCGTAGCCAGTCGCTCCAATCAGTGGATCGGAAGAAGGATAAAGACGACCTTCGAAATAGTTGTAAACCTGATGCTCCGGTTGATATTTTCCAACACCATGATTGGCAGAATTTGATTGCCCGAAAGTGAATAATACCATTCCTCCTTGAGCTTCCTCAACTGATACAGACTGATAGTTTTCTGCCCATTTCCGCAAACCTTCGATAGCTCTGCACAAAACACCAGCCTCACCACGGAAAGTACCTGAACCTTTTGGTTCTCCTGCCGGAGTGTACCACTCATTGAACCCATTGTTCTTTACCACTCTTTCCAGCATTGGTTTCAGCTCTTCATAAGCTTCCTTTATAAAACCATTTTCTGTCAGTCCCCAAATCATTCTAGCACCAAACCATGTCCAGTCTCCTCCATTCTGATAACCGTAGGGATGCATTCCTACATTCTGAAAACTGCCTGTCGGATAAGTCGGATACATAGTCAGGCCGATAGTCTGGGCATGTGCTTTTTCTACATTTTCCAACATGCGCTGATTGGCATGTGCTATTTCTTCTTTTGTAAGCAGACCAGCCAAAATGGCAACTGCTGTGCCACCATGATAATACACCTGATTTTCATCAAATGTTTCAGGGAAAGGAGAACCATTCAGATAGATGTGTGGAATAAATTTCTGACGCTGGCTGTCCCACAAATGTTTACGGATATTGGTTATCAGTTGTTTTTTTACACTCTCCCATTTCTCTCCATAGGCCTTGTTTACCGCAATTTCCTTAAAGTTGTCAATTGCCAGCACCAGCATGGCATTGTCGTAAATATCAATGGTATAATGCGTATTCTCATCAATCGCTACCCCCCAAGGGTGCTCAGGCTGTACATCTCCCCAGTCGGCGGTAGTAGCTCCTGTAATTAATCCATATTGTTTGTTGAATTTTTCATTCATGAGGTATTGCAGAGCCTCATCCATACGCTGTTCTACCGTTTTTCCGTTAATTACAGTTTGCAGATATGCTGTGTTTTGGCTCTTTTTTACATATTGATAAACAGCCTGTACCAATGACGTTTCGTGATCGGTTTCTACTGTATTTTTATGAGCAGCATACTGTGGACAGGTTTCAGACAGACGATAACGGTAGCCCTCCGGATCATTCAAATTAGCTTTACGGATATCCATATATCCGTCTACAATGTCACCACCTTCTCCCTGAAAATGAAAAAAAGTGTTCAGACATTCCTGAACTTGCTGGTCAGGCATGACATCCATGGCTACTTGTATAAAAGTGTTGAAATCACGTATCCATACTTCACCGTATCCATCCCCAGCATTAAGACCAGTCGATACTGTATGATGAGCCATCCGGCTTACTTGTTCCATAAGAGGATCTTCCAAAATACTTTTCTGTACAATTTTCAACGGATCTTCAGAAGTATTTCCAAATGAAGAAAGAGCAAAAAACATTCCAACAGTTAGGGTGATAAATTTGGTGCGTTTCATAAATGATTAAAGTTATTATTAAATGTATGAACAAACAACAGTACAAACATATAAAAAATAAATCAGTTATCACTCTTTTTAAAGAAGATAATGGATAAATTTCTAATCTTTTTTAGGGTTTCCGGTTTTTTCCTAACTTCGCAAAGGGGATTATGCATGCACAAGCAAAGCCCAAAGCCCCTGACAAAAATCTTGGTAAAAGTGTTTACGGAGAAAAATTTTATAATTATACAAGGTAACAAGCAGAATAAACAAATAAGGAAGAATAATGGAAATCATATTTTTATTAATAGGACTGGCTGCCGGAATCACTTTGGGATATCTGTTGGCATCACGTAAAGTATCGGCATTACAAACACAGATGAAATTACAGCAGAAACATGTAGAAGAGTTGCAACAGGTAGAAAAACAGATGTGGCAAGAAAAGCTGGATGCACAAAAGCAAGAAGTAGCAGAATTACGCCGTCAGTTCAATATGGAATTTGAAAACATCGCCAACAAAATATTCCAGCAGAAGGCAGAATCATTCAATAAACTAAGTGCCGAAAGTCTCAGCAACTTATTAAAGCCTTTCAGAGAAAATCTGAACGAATTCAAACATCAGGTAGCTGAAGTGTACGACAAAGAATCGAAGCAGCGTTTTTCACTGGAAGACAAAATTAAGGAACTGGTACAACTGAACAAACAAATCAGTGACGAAGCCAATAACTTGACCCGTGCGCTGAAAGGTGATTCAAAGACACAAGGGAACTGGGGAGAAATGATATTGGAATCAATTCTCGAAAATTCCGGACTGCGGGAAGGAGAAGAATATTTCCGCCAGGAATTTTTAAAAGATGAGCATGGAGAACCTTTACGTAACGAAAACGGCCAACGCCTGCAACCGGATGTTCTGGTAAAGTACCCCGACAACCGTCAGGTAATCATCGACTCAAAGGTTTCACTCACAGCCTATGCCAATTATGTAAACAGCTCTGAACGTAGCGAACAGGAACAATACCTGAAAGCTCATTTATCCTCTGTAAAAGCTCATATCGATGAACTAAGTCAGAAAGATTACTCCAAATATAATATCTCCTCGCTCGATTTCGTAATGATGTTCATTCCTAACGAGCCTGCCTATGTACTGGCCCTGCAAACAGATCCGAATCTCTGGAACTATGCCTACAAGAAAAAGGTTGTCCTGATGAGTCCTACCAACTTGATAGCAGCACTCAGGCTGGCACTCGATCTGTGGAAACGAGAATATCAGGAAAAAAACACCCGGGAAATAGTAAAAAGAGGTACTGCCTTATACGAAAAATTAGCAAGTTTTACCGAAACATTCGAACGTATAGGTGAAACTTTAAAGACTGCCTCAGCAGCTTACGATACTGCACTCGGACAATTATCGGCAGGAAAAGGAAATGTAATCCGCCAGGCAGAAATGCTGAAAGAACTGGGAATTACCCCTAAAAAGAAACTATCTTCACGCCTGATCAGTCAGGATGAAGATAGGGATGAAAACAAATAGCCAATAAAAAAAAGAATCCGGAACCGAGCATCAGCAACCGGTTCCGGATAAAAAGCAGAAGTTCGTATGCCTCTTGGCAAGACTTGATATTATAGTGTCCAACCAGAAGTCCAGTCGTCACCGCTCTTTACAGCACCTTTATAATCGGTTTTAGTAAAGAAGCTGTCTGCAGACAAATCTTTTCCTCCGTCAAGAGTACCTACATATTTGCCTGTCCATGAGAATTCCTGATTTGTCAGATTGCCAGTAGCCTGAGCAAAATCTACATTTGTATAGATTCCCTGTTTAGATGACAATTCACCACTGATAGCAACGTATTCCAATTTAGAAGTACCATCCTTTAAAGCATTCTCTGTTTCATTTGTTTCCACTGTCAGCGGTTTGCCTTTGCCTGTTATGATTGTATTGTAAAGTTCTACCTGAGTACCGGCACGCAAGCGTACTCCCTGAGCATCTCCACCGTTTCCAATCAAAGTAGCATTGGCGATTGTCGGATGTGCAACCGGAGTTGCCGCATTGTTAGTACCATTATTATCACATTCCATCAGGCAGTCGCAAGCATATCCCAGTGAAGATTCACCTTCCTGATAAGCAACCAGGAACTGTGCTTTCCCGTTCCATCCTTCAGTCCAGTCGAAAGAGTCGTCACTACAGCTTGTCACAACCATATATTTTACATTGACAGAACCTCCAAAGAATTCAAATCCATCGTCCGATCCCTGATAAGCCTGCAAATGTTCTACAGTAGTTCCATTACCAACACCATAGAAAGAAACTCCGTTTGCTTCATGTTCTTCATCAAAAGCATATCCGGTATATTCCAAACGGATATATTTCAATGTACCAGAGTTGTCAGCATCATTGTTTCCTCCATAAGGAGCATTACCTATTTCTGATTTTCCCGATCCATTATTTGTATGAGCATAACCGCAGATATGCAAACCTCCCCAAGCTCCTGCTTCTTTCTTTTCAGAAGTCATGACAATAGGCTGTGCAGCTGTACCCTGCGCATCAATCTTAGCTCCCTGTTCGATAAGAATATAATCTACTGTTTCATCATGTTGTGCAACGATAGTAACTCCCGGCTGAATAGTAAGAGTTGCTCCCGATTTTACATGCACACCTCCGTTGAGTGTATAAGTTTTTCCAGTTTCCAACGTTACATTTTCGGTAATATCGCTGTCAAGAACATAGGTATCTTCACCTCCATCACCCGGATTATTGACAGGATCTTCATCACTACTGCAAGAGGTTGCAAAAAGAGAAACACCTGCTATCAATGCCATTGTTGCAAACTTCCAATTCTTTTTCATACTCAAAATGTTTTGTTTAAGTTAGTTGTTTAGAATTTATTTCGATTATAAGTTATATGTTACACCGATTTCAAAACTGCTTCCACGTTTGAAACGCTCAACTTCTACCTTTTCTCCTGTAGAAGGAACTTCCTGCTTGAAGATAACAGGCTGGTTGAGCAAGTCGTTTATCTGTAGTTTTAATGAAACCTTTTCATTGAATTTAAAGCTACCTACAAAATTCATAGTATGTACCGGCTGCTGCTTGACATCTCCCAGTCCGGAAATACCGACCGACTGAATACGAGGACCTTGCAGGTTATAGACCAAAGCTGCACTCAACTGTTTCACATCATCCAGACGCGGAGTATAAGTGATATCAGCATTCACCAGATAAGGAGATGCTCCTTGCAAAGCACGCTGAGTATTGGTATACGCTCCTCCTTCGGGAAGCTTTACGTCAGTATACATAAACGAAGCATTGGCTCCCAAACGTAAATCACGTATCAGTTCTTTACGGAATTCAACTTCCAGACCGGCAGCCATACCATTATTGGCATTCTGGAACGAATGGATAGTAGCTCCTCCCGACAATTGCTGGATCTGCTCAATAGGGTCTTCCAAATGTTTATAATAAGCTGTTGCCGAGAACATGTCACCATTTTCTCCAAAGAACTCATAACGCAAATCAAGGTTATAGTTATAACCGTTCTTCAAATCTGCATTACCTCGGATCTGTGCCGAACCATACGATTCCTGATAAAGGAAAGGAGCCATTTCGATAAATGAAGGACGCGTCACTGTACGCGAGAATGAAAAACGAAGACTGTTTCTTTTATCCAGCTGATAACGTAAGTTCATGGCAGGAAACAAATCGTTACTGTTTAAGTCACGGCGCTGTAACTTTCCTCCGTCTTCTGCATAATTCACCCACTGCTTACTGCTTTCATAGCGTACTCCCACATTCACCAATAGAGCTTCTACCGGATAAATATCAGCTAAAATATATCCTGCATAAATTTTATTTCCAGCTGTATAACTATCTTTGGGCTGCTGAGAGCGTGAGATGGAAACAAGTCCACTTTCTATAGCTTCCTGATTCAGGAAACCGGAAGGTGTATAAATATCCTCTTCACCTCCAATCACCGGATTCAACTTATTCAAATTATAGTAAAAGCGAGTTGAGCTATAGTCGCGTGTCTTGTCCTTGTAAGTAAATCCAGCCTGCAACTTGTTCTGGTTTCCAAATTTATACTCACCCGACAGATTGCCTACCCATTCTTTTTCATCAAGTACACCAAAATAACGCATGGTTTCCTGACGGTTCAGCTTAAACAAATTGATTTCACTACCTTCTCTGATAAACATAATCTGCCGGCGGTCGGGTTCATCACTCGAAGTCTTGCTATACGAACCACTCCAGTTCATACTCCATTTGTCACCGAAAAAGTGTTTTCCACCCAACTGATGGTTTTGCAGTGTATAGACATGCGTTACGTTATTGCTTCCAATCAAGTTATGATCTTCATAATCATATCCTTCACGAAGCATGTAATTGTCTATCGCATTGCGGGCATAGAAAAAAGTATAATTCAACTGGTCTTGCTTACGGAAACTATATCCCAGACTACCTAATCCGGCAATCTTCAGTTCACTGGAATAACTGTCATAACTGAAATCATTCAATGTAGTTCCGGTAGCCTCCAGCGTACGTACACTGGCATCAAGCATCGTTTGCTGTTCATTGCTTACCCCCATTGAAGCCAGCAAGCTAAGAGTATTCCCGTTTATATCAAAATTCTTTCCGAACCCTACGTTTCCACCAAATTCAGGTAAAGACTTACTGCGAGATACATCAAAACTGGTATTGAACAACTGGTTTTTTCCGGCATATTCCTCAAAATCCACTAGCGACATATCACGTAACTTATTGTCGAGTGACGGAGTTTTAAACAAAGTTCCATCACGATCCATCTGATAAGTATCTTTTCCCAAAGTATTGAACTTACCCCCGGTATTAAACGAAAGGCTAAAAAAATCTTCACCAGTCTGCTCTTTTGTACCGATGTCGATATGTGCTCCTGAATAATCGGCAAACGAATTGGCCTCATAGACTTTACTTACGGTAATATTCTTCACGGTAGAAGATGGGAACAAGTCAAGCGGTATCAACTTGTGATCAGGATTGGGAGAAGCAATAGGCAACCCGTTCAATGTCGTCGTGCTGTAACGGTCACCCAGTCCGCGTACAATGATTTGTCCAGCCGAAGCAACCGACACACCGGTAATCTTCTTCACGCCTTCTTCTACATTGGAAATTCCCTTTGTACTCATTTCCTTCGCCCCGATATTTTCGATAGCTACACTCGACTTCTGACGCTCCATCATCAACGAACGTTCATTCTCCAGATTTTTTTTAGCTACCACCGTAACCTCATCAAGCTGCTGATTATCGGGAGCAAGTGCTATAACCAGCTCATCCTTCTGTCCTTTTTCTACAACAATTTCCTGCGTCTTATAAGAAACATACTGTACAATCAACGTACATGTTTTACCTTTTATATCTTTAATTTCGAACCGTCCGTCGATATCAGTAATAACTCCTGTCGTGGTTCCACCTACTTGAACAGTTGCTCCGATAAGCGGCTCTTTCGTTGAGTTATCAACAACCACACCTTTTAAAGTAAAAGCCTGGGCACTTACACTTAGAATCATCGCCGAAGCTGTAAGAAACATCTTGTTAGTTTTAATCATCCTTCGCTACTAATTTTTTCTGATGCAAAAATAGAGCGGTGATATTTCGTGCCGATTGCATCCTTTTGATGATTTACTTACAAGCCAATTACGTTTGTATTACTGAAATATCTTACTGGAGGAAAATTCCAATTTATAGTTTAAAATAAGATCTAATCAAGAATATTCATTTACCCTTCAAAATTTATCAGCTTCTTTTAGTAAAAACATGATGATATTTTTTATTTTTTTGTACAAAATAAAAAAAAACATCAGGATAAATTCCGGCAAATAAGCTGATAAATTAATGCACATATAGAAATTACTTTTCCAGATAAATTCAGCCTATGATTTGGTTTGCTTGAATAGTCGATATATATATATATACAATTCACCCCCTTCACATCGCATCAAGCATGTGAAGGGGGTGAGAAATAACAAATAAAAATTTTCTTTCTATCAGCGTATAGCAGCGATCAATTCTTCAGGAGCCAGCAAGTTCTGTTCGCCAGTAGCCATGTTTTTCAGCATGACCTTGCCTTCGTTCATTTCATTCTCTCCCACTATAGCAACAAACGGAATAGCCTTCGCATTTGCATAACTCATCTGCTTCTTCATTTTCGCACTATCAGGATAAATTTCAGCACGAATACCAGCTGCACGTACCTTTGCTAATACTGGAAGTACATACGCTGCTTCTGCTTCTCCAAAGTTGACAAACAAAAGCTGAGTACCGAATGATGCATCTTCCGGATACAAATCAAGCTGATTCAACACATCGTATATACGGTCGGCACCGAAAGAGATACCCACTCCCGACATTCCATCCATACCGAATACACCTGTCAAGTTGTCATATCGTCCACCGCCACTGATACTACCAATCTGCACATCGAGCGCCTTAACTTCGAAAATAGCTCCAGTATAATAGTTCAGTCCACGTGCCAAAGTCAAATCCAGTTCAACTTCCGACTTGATTCCAAGTGTAGAGATTGTTTTCAAAATGAATTCACTTTCTTCTACTCCCTTCAAGCCTGTTTCGCTGGCAGCAAGTACAGATTTCAGTGTTTCAAGCTTCTCTTTGTTCGAACCGCTTAACAAGATAATTGGCTGCAACTTGTCGATAGCTTCCTGCGGAATGCCTTTCGAAGCCAGTTCGGCATTGACATTTTCCAGACCAATCTTATCAAGCTTATCAATAGCTACGGTGATATCGACAATCTTATCAGCTTCACCAATGATTTCTGCAATACCTGTCAGGATCTTACGATTATTAATCTTAATAGACACCCGGATACCGAACTTGCTGAATACTGCGTCAATCATCTGTACCAGCTCTACTTCATTAAGCAACGAATTGCTGCCTACGACATCGGCATCGCACTGATAAAATTCACGATAACGGCCTTTCTGAGGACGGTCGGCACGCCATACGGGCTGTATCTGAAAACGCTTGAAAGGAAAGCTTATTTCATCACGGTGCATCACCACATAACGGGCAAAAGGTACTGTCAAGTCATAGCGCAAACCTTTTTCACAGAACTTACTTGCCAGCTTGGCTGCATTACGGCTTAACAACTCTTCATCAGTAAGTCCTGAAAAATAATCTCCGGAATTCTGTATCTTGAACAACAATTTATCTCCTTCCTCACCATATTTTCCCATCAGGGTAGACAGGTTTTCCATAGAAGGAGTTTCTATCTGCTGAAATCCATACAAATAGAATACTTCGCGAATGGTATTGAATATATAGTTACGTTTCGCCATTTCAACAGGCGAAAAATCTCTTGTTCCTTTTGGTATACCTGGTTTTGTTGCCATAATGAATCAAAGTTTATTTATTTCGTTGCAAAAATACATGAAATATTTGAATTTGAAAGCTGATACAGAAGAAGATATTTCCTGATACAGACAATAAAAAAGCGCAAAAGCATGTCAGCCGTAGTAGGCCTACATACTTCTGCGCCTGCTTTATATTATTAAACTGCTGTTATCAGTCGCGGCGGTTGGTAAATATCATAATGTAATAAACCAAAGTAGCCAGTGAACTCAATGCAGCAACAACGTATGTATATGCAGCCGACTTCAACGCATCCTGTGCCTGACGGTGGTTCGACATATTTGTTACCCCTGCACTGCTTAACCATACCAAAGCACGACGGCTGGCGTCTATTTCTACCGGTAACGTAATAAAACTAAATAAGGTGGTCATAGCGAACAGACAGATACCAATCAGCAGCAACTGCGGAAAAGTATTAATCATAAACATACCGGCCAGCAGTACCCACTGTACGATAGAAGAGGAGAACTGAACAACCGGAACTAAAGCCGAACGCATCTGCAAGGGAGCATATGCTCTGGCGTGCTGAACAGCATGTCCACATTCGTGCGCAGCAACTGCCGCAGCAGCCACGCTACATGTATTATAAACTCCTTCACTCAGGTTGACAGTTTTATTTGTCGGATTATAATGGTCTGTCAACATTCCGGGAGTGCTGGTTACTTTCACATCGTAAATACCGTTATCACGCAACATTTTTTCTGCAATCTCCCTACCCGTCATACCGTTGCTCAATGCCATGCGAGAGTATTTATCAAACTTACTCTGCAAATTCGACTGTACTAAATAACTGATGAGTGCAATGCCAATAAATAAAATCCAATACATATAATTATACTTTATGTGTTTCTATTCAATTTAAAATCATACAAATACTTTGCCAAAAGTAAGTAAAAAAACAAGAATCTTACAAACCTTTCCAGGCTTTTGACGATTATTAAGTATGTTCTTAAATATTCTTTTCAAAAAAATCTTTCTGATTAACACACAGATAATCAATATATTAAAAATTAAACAAAAGATTATTTTCACATTTTCTTCTAAAATATTTGGCAGATTAAAAATAAACACCTACCTTTGCACTCGCAATCAGGAAATGAATGCAATACAGGTTTGATTCGCTAGCTCAGCAGGTAGAGCACAACACTTTTAATGTTGGGGTCTTGGGTTCGAGCCCCAAGCGGATCACCAAAAGAAAACCATCGATAACTAAATTATCGGTGGTTTTTCTTTTTATATATTCCGATGAAAAAACTGCCCGACCATAGAGGATCAACGGATCAACGTAATAATCTGAGGGGTTAATTCAATAAATATTATCTTTGCCTATAAGAATAAAAATAAAATAGGATCAACGTAAAAACCTGAGGGATCTGTTGGTTAAGCATAAATTTTAGCTAGTCTGAACAAGCTGAGGGGTGCATTGAATCAACATAAAAAACATCAAATGTATATGATGATCCCTCATAAATTACCGGTAAGAGGAATCATTCATATACCAATTGTCACACATAGTTCCTTAAAACTTATGCTGATATTTTTTATAAAAAATCAAGAAAAGTAGTAATCCTATAAACGCAAATGGAACTCCACATAATACAGGGTAGCGATATCCTTCGCTGACAGCCAGTCCACCAGCATAAGCACCAACCGCATTACCTAAATTGAAGGCAATCTGTACGCATGCACCTCCTAACATCTCTCCTCCAGGAGCTACACGAATAATCAGTACTTGTTCCGGACTGGAGACGGCAAACAGGCCGGCAGTACACAACGTCATGAGTATAGCTGCACACCATGGATTAGGCGAAAAGAAAAACAGCAGTAACAAAACCACACCAATCATACCCTGAACTACTGTTCCAACCTTTCCGGGCGTATAACGATCTGACATACGCCCACCGACCAGATTACCTACTACCATACCAAAGCCCGCCAGTACCATAAGAGCCGTCATACTACTGGTCTGGAAACCGGATATCTCAGTAAGCATCGGATTGACATAACTGTACCAGCAGAACACGCCTCCGTTACCCAATGCGGTTGCTCCGAGAATCAGCCAGGGCGCAGGCGACTTGAGGAAACGGAACTGCCCCTTAAACCCGTTATCCTTCAAATTTTCTACCTGTGGAACCCAACGATATATATAATATAAGGTAATCAGCCCCCAGAATACCACAAGCAAGAAAGTAACACGCCACGAAATTGTATGACTCAAGGAAGTACCCAAAGGAACACCAAACAAATTGGCAACTGTCATGCCTGCTATCATGATAGACACAGCCTCCGATCCTTTTCCTTCATCTGCCAGCTTACCAGCTACAATGGATGCCACACCGAAATAAGCGCCGTGCGGAAGACCGGATATAAAACGACCAGCCATTAACACCCAATAATTGGGAGCAGCAGAAGCACAGAGATTTCCGATAATCATAAGCAGCACCAAGGCCAGCAATGTTTGCTTCAACGGTTGTTTGCGTGCCAGGATCAGCATCGGAGCACCACAGCAGACACCCAATGCATACGCAGAAATAAGATGACCAGCCACTGGAATACTAATACCCAAATCCTGGGCTACATAAGGTAAAATACCCATCATGGTAAACTCGGCAATACCCAGCCCTAGTGTACCAAAAGCCAAAGCTATCAGACTCTTTTTCATTTTTCTGTCACTATAAAATCATTACTTTAAACCTATATTTTTTTAAGGAGTGCAAAATTACAGTTTTATTTATTCTTCGTAAACGACCTGAATAAAAAAGAGAAGCAGCCAATATAATTCATAAATTATTCTCTGTATTTCCTTTCAAATGATTCTGTAACAAACACCATAAATAATTTCTTTGAAAGAACATTTTTCGCTAACTTTGTTATTGAAGCAATTTAATCACGAAATATTCTTTACTAATTCAAGAACGAAGTAGTACCGAAAAGAATATTCACGTAAAACCCATAAAAATCAAAAGAAACATCACACAACTAGCTTTAACCTATTTCTAAATTTAATAAGCACACAGTATGAACATGAAATATGCATTAAGCAGTATTCTGCTATGTTTCAGTCTATTTTGTCTGCCAAGCTGCAACGACAATGAAACTCCCGCCAATACTCCTGACGGAGAGGAAGTAGAAGAAGTGATCAAAAGTTACGATTGGCAACTGGAAGGTAAGTGGGAACATGCATCGAATAATGGCAATGATTTCTCCCGAACACTTGTTTTCGAGAAAGACGGTAAAGGCTCTTATGACGACGGTACGCTGGAATGGTACTGTTCCAACAATCATTTGTACATTGATTTCGACAACGGCAAATCCATCAAAGATTGTGACTATCTGTTTTATGGGGCAACTCTTCAGTTGAAGAGTCCTCAACTGTCATATATCCTCGATTGTCCTTTTATCGGTTCCTGGCTTGCAGCCGATGCACACAACCATTTTACCGGCTCCACCTTCTATTATACTTTTGCCGCTGATGGCAATGCCGAGTGTTTCACCTTCAAGACTTCCGGCATTTGGGAAAGTCAAAAATACTCCTGGCTCAGGACTCAAGACGGTATCCAACTGCTATCTAATATGGCTACCAAAGACCTCATCTGTGAAGCGGATGCAGAAAAATTGACGATACAAGGCGACGGAGAATTCAGTCATACCAGTCCGTTCTATGGCAAATGGAAGTCTGTCTATTCACAGGACGGCATCATCGACGAAAAAGATGAGAATTTCTCCACCATCGAACTTTACCAAAGAACCGATAATGATTACTTTGTCTACTATGAGAAAGATAACAAATACGCCAGCTTCCAAGGTCCGATGTCTATCTTGCTTCCCAACAGAACTTTATTAATAAATCCAGCCGATGGCAGTGATCCTCTGTTCCTCTATTTTCGTTTTTATTATTCAAAAGATTCTGAAAAGGTTTATCTGGAACTAAGCAAAGACAACTCATTTACAGAATATACAAGATATGAATTTGTAACAACATTATGAGTATGAAGAAAGCAATATTACTACCTATGCTGTGCCTCATCGCCTTATGTGGATGTGAAAAGAGCACTGAATTATCCGAAATTACCGGAAATCCTGAAACAGAAACACCGGAAAACGGAAACCTGACCTTTCAGTTGAATACAGATAAGACAACCTGCAACTTACTGGATTTGACTACTTTCTCTATTTCGTTCAATCGTACCGTTTCCATGTGGGACATCTCCAATCAGTTTGATTCAGTAGTGTGGATAGTAGAAGACAAGGATAAAAATCTTCACTCATTCCGTATCATGGAACAGCAGGAAAAAACCTTTTTATGGAGTCACTGCTTTTATTATCCCGGCGAGTATAAGACATACCTGTCAGGATATAAAGAAAAAGAAGAAACTTTCAGAAGTGAAACTATCAATCTGCAAGTTGTTACAAAAGACTTTTTAGGCTGGAAATGGAACGAATTTCCTGATGAGCCAGACCAGAAGAGAACGGGTACCGTAAACCTGTTCAACAGCGACTTTGAATTGACATATTATAACCATCTGTCCGACAATGGCGTCCCTGGATGGAACCTCTATATATTTAATTCTGCCGGAGAAGACGAGCAGGTGTTCTACGAAAAATCATCCGATGTACTTTACCGCTACATAACAGGAATATACGGTGCTCCGTCCATCGACAAAAACTCTCCTGATCTGGCGGAAGCATATACTGCCGATTTTGATTATCATCATGACCATGCGACTCCTCTGGCTATCTGGGAAACCGACCAGACACGCATCGTACAGCTTCGGATTGATGACAGTTGGCCTATAGCTTATATTTATGCCGAACCGCTTTCCAGAAGATGATTTGCCTGCAAACAACAAATGACAATAATCAAACGAAAAAGAAACGATGTCAAGACTTCATTCTAGCATGAATAAACTTGACCTGAAGCTTAAAAGCCAAAGAAAATCTGATTAAAAGTCTGTTGTTCTACCAACCAAACAAAGAATGGTACACCTTTAAAGGCAAAAAGGTTCAAAATAGAGAAATTGGATAAACGTACTTATAACCTATAAGTTACAACACACAAATCTCCTGCTTTAGTCTTCATTTATTATATGACTAAAAGCAGGAGATTTTTCGCTTTTAAGTTTCAATCTATACGATTGTTACTTTTGCAATTTTAAACCGTCCCTTTCAGGCCCTGTAGTTATAAACCATAATTTCCCGGAGGATTATTTTATTCTGACTTATCCTTTCTTTGGGTGTTATAAGTCGCCTGCGTATTAAACGCAGAAACATCTTTCCTTAAAATAAGTCTTAATACACTTACAATATTGCCCTCCTCATTATGATTAAGAAAAATAAAACCTTATTTTTCAACTAATGTAATGCCATCCAGACAGAAATACTTCGGAGTATTCATTTCGCAGATACCAGCATCTTCATCAACATAATTATCTGTAGATGCCATTTCGAAAGTCACATATGCAGCATTAGCCAGCGGAGTCCAGTCGAACCACTCCCAAGTATTCACAACAGAACTCTTTCCATCACGATAATCGGCCAGATAGAAGGTACTTCTTCCAACTTCTTCGCCAGAAGCTGCATGACCGATTGCAGTTACAGTAAAATAATCACCATCTTCGAAAGGACCTTTTACATATCCACTTCCATCATTACCATCCTTCACAGCTAAATAAGCATAAGTAGTATTAGTTATATAAGCTCCCTTGAACTGATATGTAGCAGCCTGTAAGTTAGTCAATTTAGTAGGATTCGACAAAGCTACAGTAAGATATACACTGCCATCCTTACCCTTTCCGGTTATCGCGCTGAGATTAGAATATCCCGGAGTAGTTACATCGGTAGTATTGGTATAGGTAAATCCGCCACCAAAGCCCCAATCACTAAAGTAGTTGTTACATTCTATCAGCGATTTACTATCGGTAAACGATGTAACTTTATACCATTTATTGTATTCCTCACCTTCAGTAGGGGCAAATGATGTATTAGGTTCCGTTAATTTGTCTTCGAAGCTAACTGCCACTTCCTGTTTTGCAGGTACTGTCGGCTCATCATCGTTACTACAACTCCACAATCCCACGCATAAACATGCGTACAAAACAAAAAATAACTTTTTCATCTGTCGTTAATTAATTAAATGATTAAAATATAGTTTACTGATTATTTCTCATAATGTAAATTCTCCACTCCGGTAATCTCTGTCGAAAGTTCTCCTATCTGAGTACAATACTGATTGACAGCCGTATATATCTTCACGAAATCAATCTGATCGAGAGCGACTTTATTACCTTGCGCATCTACAGCCCAATCTATCTTAAACTTCGACATCTCCGTACTGTTAGGATGATTATCAGCATATCCCCAGTCGTAAGCATAGCCTACCCACACTCCGTTTTCTTGAACCGCATTATCTTTCAGGCGTGTTCCACGGAAGATCAGGCAATCACTCTCTTCCCAAAGCGGATAATACGATGACTGCTGATGAAAAGTATTCCGATACACATACCCTTCATTTCCCTGATTATCTGTCCAACGCACATCAGCATTTTCAGGTACAGGGCGATAATACGTAATCTCGTAATCACGTATTTCGGTATCTGTTCCATACTCACTGCCGGCCAGTTCGTACCATTCATCATCGGGCAGCCCGTTACCGTTTTCATCTTTCGAAACTAGTACAATACCCGGTTCTGCACTACCACCAGGACGGTCCTGCCAAGCGTTCGGATTATAGTTAGCATTACCGTAAATTTTAAAATCGTATTCTCCCGGAACATTTGGCACGGGTTGAGAAAAGCCTAACACAATATAGCCCCCGTATGCCCCTAACGACAACAATGATTTTTTCCGAAGTCGTTCGGCAGCATAGTCCAGTACCTGTTGCTTGGTTGTAAAGCCGTCGGTATAAGCAGTCGTAACCGTATTCATATATTGTGTAGGGGCCGGAACATAATCGAACACCTTATCGGCACAAGCAGCCATTTCATCCGATTCATCGGGATTATCCGGAGTATCTACACCGGCAGCCTCATCACGGAACAGCACGGTATTCGGATTTAGCCCGACTCCACTCAAGCGAAACATAAGTGTACCTTCGGGAGTAAAGCATAACAAATCACCATCTACCTGATAATTGTACGCTTCGGTTATATACACATTGCTGCTATAAGGATTTACCTGAATGGAGAACGGGCGTTCTATATTTGTTCCATCGGTAATAAACTGACTCCGTAACACCGTACCTGAAGTAAGATCGAACACCTTGAATGCGGTCTGTCCGGTCGAATAATCGTAATTATAAAGGTAGGCGATATTATAATCGAAAGCAAAATCCATTACCGGTTCGTCATAAACTTTTTCTACAACATCCGACTGTGAGTTTATTTTTACCAGTTTATAGTTACCCTGCTCTATCTGTTCTCCTTGTGTAGCTACCCATACACTATGATCGGGACCGGCAAGTATCTTTCCCGGATTAGGACCGACTTCAATTTTTTTCGTTTCTGCAAAAGCTGACAGGTCGACAACAGATACCGTACGATCAACTCCCACTCCAGCCCAGTCTAACCCACCTGAATTGGACACATAAAGTTTTCCATCCTGCACACAAAGATCTTCCGGATTACGTCCGACATCCGCTACTCCGTCTATCTCCAGAGAAGCAGTATCGATACGAGCTACGGTTCCGTCATACGAACAGACATAAGCTTTTCCCGAATCAAAAGTAATGGCACGAGGCTGACGGGAACTGCCATTATCGGTCAGCATCGGAATCTGCTTTACGGAAAGCCCGGACTGAAGGTCTATTACCTCTACTGTACTGGAAACATTTACCACAACATATAATTTACTACCGTAAATATCCATGTCGTTAGCGGTATCTCCCAATCCGCGATGATTCAGCGCACGGAAATAATCATACGAACAGCTATTCGTCAGGAAGGAATATCTTGCCAGTGTACTGTTGTTCAAATTAAACAACCCTTCATTCAAGATATACATTTCTGCCGTTCCATAGTCTTCGACTACCCCATTTGCTTCACCAGTTGTATAAGGCTTGTCTTCCAAATCATCGCAACCGGCAAACAGCAAAACCAACGAATATATAATAACTACCAGTTTCCTCATATTCATCAATATTTCATTCCGACTGTTATCCGGAAAGACCGTCCGGGCATCGGGAAGTTTTTCACTATTTCATAATTCTTATCTGCCAGATTCAGCATCTCAAGTGCCAGCGAAAGGTTTGTCTTTTTCCAGCGGAACCCCCGACGTACAGAAACGCTATGATCAGTATATCCGTCCAGCCTGTTCTTGGCTATATTCTGTCCCAACGCATAGCGTTTGCCGGAAAACAGCATGGAATACGACAAGTCTACCCACGGTGTTTCGAGTACTGCCTGTCCGGAACCTGACACACGCGGTGTATAGGCTATCTGATGCTTATACGTTTTTCCTTCAAGAGTAGAAGGATCTGAGTTCGTAACATCCAGCGCACGCTGATAAGTGTAATTACCCGATAGGCTCAACACATATTTTTCTGCCGGCTGTACACTAACACTTGCTGTAAAGTCTATTCCTTTTATATCGACTTTGCCCAGATTTACCATACTCCAGATAAACAGGTTCTTGGTCGGTATCGCTACTATCTTGTCGGTTATCCGGTTGGAATAAGCATCCACCGTTGCCGATACATAAGGAAGCCAGTCAGAAATGCGTTTACTATATGTCAGTCCGACATTCAGCTGGCTGGCATTTTCCGGCTTCAGACGAATATTACCGGTCTGTCCGTAATACAAATCATTAAAACTCGGCAAGCGGAAAATATCTTTATAAAAGAAACGGATACGAAACTCCTCTGAAGCAAATGGCTTAAATGATACACTGGCATACGGAGAAAGTTTCCGGTGTCCCCCGGCACTGTTGCCTTTTGCTACGTCTTCATAAATAACTGTAGACAAAACAGAAGCTGAAAGCGTCATCCAGTCGTTGACATATTTCCCAGCCAGCGCAGTAAGCCATGAGTAACGCACTGGCTTGGCAAAATCTTTCAAGTCGCAGTTCATACGGTTAACGATTCCGTCAGTTGAAAGAGAAAAAGAAAGACAGTCCAGCGCCCGGAACAACACTGCCGTAGAAAGATAATATTCCTGCTGAAAATAACTGTTCTCACTTTGTCCGGTAGTTCCTTTATAGTCTGGGTCCAGATAATGCTGGTAGGTCCAGTTCCATTTGCCCGAAGCCTGAAACACCCATTTACGGCTGAACTCTTTTTTATACTGGCTCTGGATGAAAATATTTTTATCCCACAAATGTTGTGAGGAATAATCGTAGTACAAAGTTGTTGCATTGGGAAGCCCGCGTGACGACTGATAATAATAAGCTTTCAGCTTCCATTGTTCCGTATCAGAAAAATTACCGAACAGACCTGCCTCGGCACGGAATGTCTGCACTTCCGTATTCTTGCGTTTTTCACGACTCGACTGATCACCTTCCTCGCCGTAATATAATGTATAAGGATAATGTCCATCGGATGACATCCATTCCGCATCTGCTGTCAATGCCCATTTTTCACCCAGTTTCTGTTCATACAAAACTGAAGGATTCACCAGTCCCCATGAACCCGATTTCACGGATGCGTTCAGATTAACAGACTTGTTATTCTGAAAAACAGGAGTAAGTGTCTGGATATTCAAAATTCCAGCTGAAGCGAAAAAACGTGCAGGCTGAAAAATCTGGTCACTTTGCCCGTTGCTTAACATCAGACGGTCTACATTTTCCAATGAAAAGCGACCGATATCCACCTGTCCGGTCTGACAGTCGGTAACAGCTATTCCATCGTATCCCACTACTGTATGCTGTGCTCCCAGACTGCGTATAGAAACTGTTTTCAGTCCTCCTATTCCTCCATAATCTTTCACTGTCACACCAGAGAAGTGTTTGACAGCATCGGATACCTGCATCACATTCAGGTTTTTCAGCTCTTCGCGAGAAAAGATCTGAAGAGGAACAGCCGAACGGACTTCACGCGTCTGGTAGCGGTCGGAAACCACAACCTCCGGTATGGAATAGACTTTCGTTGTATCTATTTCCTGACTGCCATAACATTGAACGGCACATCCAATCAGCATCATCCAACTACATACAATATACTTCATATTTTCTCAATACTTAATGTAACAGCAAAGGAACAGTCTTTGCATTGCCTGCGAAAAATAAAGCAATGGGGTGAACAGATAGAATATGCACCGACAAGTCATCCCACGCTTTTTCCTCGAAAGCTGTGAAGAAATATGCATGGCAGGTCTTCTGACTTATTCCTAGTCGCAAACTACCTTCCCGGAAACAAACATTTTTCCAGTGGTCTGAACGACTGTTTGCGACATTTATATGATATGGAATTTACAGCAGCGGGACTGTTCAGGACTCTCACCTGATTCCCTTTTAATCAAGAGATTATCTTCTAAAAACAGATAATCTCTTGAACCAATGCGTCACAAAGGTAAAAAGTTTTTTCAATAAGCCGAAAATATTCTGTATTTTTGTAGACAAGCAACTATAAACATATAAATTATGGCAAAAGAACTCGAATTGAAGTACGGCTGTAATCCTAACCAGAAACCGGCACGTATCTTTATGCAAGAAGGAGAGCTGCCAATTGAGGTATTGAACGGACGTCCCGGATATATCAATTTTCTGGATGCCCTGAATGGATGGCAGTTAGTAAAAGAACTGAAAGAAGCTACCGGCCTGCCGGCTGCAACATCATTCAAGCATGTCAGCCCTGCAGGAGCAGCTATCGGTCTGGAGCTGGATGATACAATGAAGAAAATTTATTTCGTAGACAACCTTCCTCTTTCTCCTTTGGCAAATGCGTATGTTCGTGCGCGTGGTGCTGACCGTATGTCGTCTTACGGCGACTTCATTGCGCTGAGTGATGTATGCGACGAAGCTACAGCACGTTTTATCAACCGCGAAGTTTCTGACGGAGTCATTGCTCCGGGATATACAGACGAAGCACTGGAAATTCTGAAGAATAAACGTAAAGGAACATATAATGTTATCAAGATAGATCCGGAATATCGCCCTGCTCCGATAGAACGTAAAGATGTATTCGGAATCACTTTCGAACAAGGACGTAATGAAATCAAACTGAACGGCGACGATTTATTCGCAAACATTCCTACTCAAAACAAGAATTTCCCGGAATCAGCACGCCGCGACTTGATGATTGCACTGATTACATTAAAATATACACAGTCGAACTCCGTATGTTATGTAAAAGACGGACAGGCTATCGGTATCGGAGCCGGACAGCAGAGCCGTATTCACTGTACTCGTCTTGCAGGAAATAAAGCTGATATCTGGTATCTACGCCAGCACCCGAAAGTATTGAATCTGCCTTGGGTTGAAAAAATACGCCGTGCCGACCGTGATAATACAATTGATGTCTATATCAGTGATGAACACGATGACGTACTTGCCGATGGTGTATGGCAGCAGTTCTTTACAGAAAAACCGGAAGTGCTGACTCGCGAAGAAAAACGTGCATGGCTGGATACACTGAAAGGTGTGGCTTTGGGATCGGATGCTTTCTTCCCCTTCGGTGATAACATAGAACGTGCCCACAAGAGCGGAGTAGAATACATTGCACAAGCCGGTGGTTCAGTGCGTGATGACCATGTAATAGCTACATGCGATAAATATGGCATAGCTATGGCATTTACAGGTATCCGTCTCTTCCATCATTAATCGCACAGTCCATAGAATATTAAAAACAATAAGCGGACAGCATAAGGTCTTCATCTCCCTATAGCTGTCCGCTCCTTTTATTTTTATAAGTACCTAAAATTTATATCCAAAAGTTGCAAAGATTCCCAAGTTGCGAGGTCCTTTTTCCCACATACGGGCCAATCCGAATTCACCCTCTACACCTACAATATAATGACGGAAGTCCAAATTTATACCCGCCTGTATGCCGGCATCGAAACGACGGAGGCCGTCCCAGATTTTGATATCTCCCACACACGCATCATTAAACGTACCCCACGATGAAGTAACATCATCTGCTTTCTGTTCGGTTTTACCCACTATTCCACAACCAATATATCCACCTCCAGAAATAATCACATCAAAATTCTTTGGGGTTCCGATATGGAAAGCCGCCAATAACGGCATTTCAAAATAATTCTGATTAACGGTTTGTTTGGTATCGTTTACCAATGAATATTTCGCACCTTTGGAAGTCCAGTTAAGACCAGTCTGAAAAGACACCCAACCTGTAAGAGGGATATCTACACCTACACCTATCCGCTGATTAAACAAAGCTTTTGCAGATCCGAATCCATCTCCCATCCATGAAGAGGCACCCAAACCAACTTTCACGTTCCATACCGGTGCTTGAGCATTAACAAGCATAGCCGATATCATACACAAGACTAAAAGATACAGTTTTTTCATATTTCAGACTTTTTTGTTAAGAAATCACATCTATTCTGCCAGCAGCGCATCCCAATAAAGGATTCAGTGCAAACTCCTAAAAACAAATATAGGAATATAACTAAATATTGCAATCAAAAGAAGGGAAAAAGAATTGAAAAACAACGATAATGGCTAAAATATCCGACATTTTTACATCTGTCTGTTTTTATAATACAATAAAAAAGCCTCCCGCATGCTAGTTCATGCGAGAGGCTTTCAGTATATTCATAGAATTTTATTCAACCGTTCAGATTAAAACTCATAATCGATACCGATTGAGATATTTTCTCCATCCAAAGTAACACCAAAGCCATCAGCTCCTCTGAAATAATCATCACGATAACCGGCAAAACCTACTTTGGTAATAAAGCTGAAGCTATCATTCAACTTAATAGCAAGTCCTGGTTTCAAACCTATTTCAAATCCATTTACAGAATCTCCATGCTTAGGTTTTGATGTAGAGAAGCCCATTCCCATATCTATAAACAGACGTACTATCTTATTTTCATAGAAAGAATAACGAGCATATGGAGCTATGGCAAAACTGTTAATATGAGACGAAACCTTTTCATCTCCCACATCATAATGTGTTCCTTCATGAGAAAAAACAACTTCGCCACCTACAGCCCAACGCTCATTGAAGTTATAACCAAAATCGGGTGAGATAGAGAATGAGGTTACATCGGCATCACAGTCTCTCCAAAGGCTGATACCACCACCCAAATACATCTCCTGTGCATATGATGACAAAGCGGCCATCATTACAACTACAATCATTAAAATCTTTTTCATAATTACATAAATTAGTTAGTTATTAAATAATATGTCTAGTATCCGTTTTCTTAGTTTTATCCATTCTTATGACGGTTAGCACGTCGACGACGGTATTCAGCTTTCATCTTTGCAGAGCCTGAGCCATGCAATCCGGTGATATACGTTTTCTTCTTTGCCTTTGTCTTTACCTTATCTTCTTTTTTAGCGGTAGAAGGCTTGCTGCCTTTAAAGACAATTCCTTCGGTCAATATCTTTTCTATATCCATACAATGATTTTCTAAAATGATTCTTAATTTATTTTTTAGGAACTAATTTCACATGATTTCCAGTCTTTGTACAGACCAGTGTGCGCTTCAGCAAGTTACCGGTTTTCATATCAAAAAGAAGTCCCGGATTAAGGTGCTGTCCATTTATTCTGATCTCAAAATGCAAATGTTCGGTTGTAGCTCGTCCTGTACGTCCCGTTAGAGCAATAGGTTGGCCAGCCTTTACAGTATCTCCCGCAGCCACCATATTCTTTGAATTATGACTATAAATGGTTTCAATTCCATTGTCATGACGTACAACTATCACTTTGCCATATCCACCATAATGTTTAGCCATACGCACAACACCATCGAAGACACAACGGATAGTATCGTTGGCACAGGTTTTAATATCCGAACCACTATGTCCTCCACGAGCACCGTATGCCGATATAACCTTTCCTTTCGGAAGAGGGAAACACCACATCGAGTCAGACAAGTTTTCCAGATGAATCTCAAAACTATTTCCGTTTGCAAAAAGCTCCGGAGTCTTTACACGAATGTGATTACGCTCCATTACCGAAAAAGATCGTACAATCGGATCGGACGCATACATCAATGACATACACCCTATCCATCCTAAAAGCAATAAAACGACGTGTATTCTTAGTTTCATCATTCGAAATATACAATTTTCACTTCCTGAGCCTCAGCAAATTCTTTTAGTAAATCGACCATATAAGTTACATTTTCTTCCAGTCCTTCGCTTCCACTATATCCATTCATTATAGCAAGCAGGTGTGTAGTACCTTCGCTTATTTTGGTCCGTTCGTTATCGCTGGTAGGAGTACCTACACCACCTACAGCATCACGATATACAGGCATGCCTTCGATATTCAGTTCTCCTCGGCCTATTCCTTCGTAAGGTTCTCCCGCTTTTCCTATACCTAATACCAGACGGTCACCTTGTATTTTATCCAGATCAAATCCGCCAATGGAATGTCCACTGTATATGGAAGCCAGATTAATCAAATCGACCAGGGTATCTATCTGATACAAAGGAATACCCCTCAATATACGGCGACACAAGGCTTCTGAAGAAGGACGATAGCGACTGGGATCTTTTCCACATTTTTTATAAGCCTGCCGGGTTGCCTGAATGGCCGGCATTTCTTTGATGGAGTCGGTGGTATATTTAGAACGGTATAACACAGTAAACTCGTCAATACGTTTCCACAGTTCCTCATTATAGGCAGTATTTTTTACAGTTGCAAAAACAGCTGCTCCCCGAAACTGTGGCCAAGCCTGTTTCAGCTCTTCAGATACTTCTATCACTAAATTCTTCATTGTATACTGATTTATTATTTCTAAAAACAAAAGCCTCCAGACAAATATAAGTCAGGATTAAACCGATTTCAACATAATGCCTGACAAAATACGTCCCGAAGCTATACCTTGCCTGCGTGCCGAGAAAAAATCGGCATTTTCTTTCCACGTACAAATACCACTTAGCTCTATATTTGATGGGAGTACACCAAAATCAAGCAGCTGCATACGGTTTGCTTCCCACAAATCAACATGCCACTTTTCCTGACGCGATGCTATACGCTGCATATCGAATCCCTGCTGTTCGAAGCAAGTATAGACCTCATCACCTACCTCAAAAGCCTCCTGTGATATACTAGGACCTATACAGGCTACAACATCCTTCCCCTGTGTTCCATACGTACGGTTCATTACCTGCAACGTTTCGGTTACGATACGTGCTACCGTACCTCTCCATCCTGCATGTATGGCAGCAACCACACCCTGCTTTGTATCGAAACACATTACCGGAACACAATCGGCAGTCGACACACAGATACACTTGCCAGGAACGTCAGTAACCAACGCATCCACACCTTCCAGCAAAGAAGCTCGCAAACTCTCCGGCTGTTTACAGAATTCTCTATCAACAACCCGAACCTCTGCACGATGTACCTGATGTGGAATAACCAGTTCTTTCTCTGTACCAGGTAATAAAGAGCACAGCAGACTTCTGTTTTTCAATATGTTCTCCATAACATCGCCGCAATAGTTATTGCAATTAAACGAAGCATATTCTCCTGTACTATATCCTCCGTGGCGAGTTGTAGAGAAACAAAAAATGCCGGGGTACGATTTCATTAAACCATACTCCAACATTCTTTTATCTTCTGAATAGTGAATCATTACTTCTGTGGTTCGTCGTCCCAATCTATTTCCTCATATTCGTAGTCGAAATCTTCATCGTCGTCAGCATCCTCATATTCGAAATCGAAGTCTTCATCTTCACCCATATCCTTCAATTCCTGCTGAAGCTTAGTAACATCTTTTGCACGATGCACAATAGACGCCTGACGAAGTCCTTCCAGGCGGTTACTGTCTTTATTCAATTCCTCCCACAATATATCTTTCAACTGCTGAATTCCGATATTGGCAACAGAAGAAATAAATACATAAGGTATATTTTCAGGCAATGTAGGTGTCAGCATTTCTATCAGCTCTTCATCCAGCATATCACATTTAGTGATAGCAAGTACCCGCTGCTTGTCAAGCATCTCCGGATTGAACTTAGCCAGCTCGTTCAGCAAGATATCATATTCACGGCGAATATCATCAGTATCACCGGGAACCATAAAAAGCAACAACGAGTTACGTTCAATATGCCGCAGGAAACGAAGTCCGAGTCCCTTACCTTCACTTGCACCTTCTATAATACCCGGTATATCTGCCATGACAAAAGACTTGCCTTCACGATAAGAAACGATACCCAGGTTCGGTTCCAGTGTAGTAAACGGATAATTGGCTATTTTCGGACGCGCAGCCGAAACTGTAGATAGAAGAGTGGATTTTCCGGCATTCGGAAAACCAACCAAACCAACATCTGCCAATAGTTTCAATTCCAAAATAACAGTCATTTCCTGCATCGGCTCACCAGGCTGTGCAAAGCGTGGAGCCTGACGGGTTGCCGTACGGAAATGCCAGTTTCCTAAGCCTCCACGACCACCTTTCAGCAGAATGACTTCTTGTCCGTCGTCAGTAATATCGCATACATATTCGCCTGTTTCTGCATTGTAAACGACAGTACCGCACGGCACTTCAATAACCTTGTCTGCACCATCTTTACCGAAACTCTTGTTCTTCGAGCCATTACCACCATGTTCAGCAAACACGTGACGCTCGTACTTCAGGTGTAGCAAAGTCCAGTAATTGCGGTTTCCCCGCAAGATAACATGACCTCCTCTACCACCGTCGCCACCGTCAGGACCTCCGTTGGGCATATACTTTTCACGGCGCATGTGTACCGATCCGCGCCCTCCCTTACCGGAGCGGCAGTAGATTTTTACATAATCAACAAAATTCGATTCAGCCATAATATTTCTTTGAAAAATTAAATGAGTCAACCGCCTGTCTGACGGTTTTACTTAATGCAATCGAGATTGCACTGTCTGTTACAAAAAAGAGAACGAGAAACCTCCAAACGGAAGTTTTCTCATTCTCCGTTTTTCATATCTTCAATTAGAGTTTATCGATAGCAGAGCAAATATCTGCAAAGATACCATCCATAGAACCCAAGCCATTGATGTGGCAATATTTGCCATCATTCTTGTACCAGTCAATCAGAGGAGCAGTCTGAGAATGATAAACTACCAAACGTTTCTTGATAGTTTCTTCATTATCGTCAGCACGACCAGATTCCTGTCCACGTTTGATCAGACGAGTCATCAGTTCATCTTCCGGAACTTCCAGATCAAGCATGATAGAAACTTCCTGACCGCGTACTTTCAACATTTCTTTCAAAGCTTCTGCCTGAGCGATTGTACGTGGGAAACCATCGAAAATAACACCTTTGCTATCCTTGAAGCTATCAAATACGCTAGCCAGGATATCTATCATCAAAGCGTCTGGAATCAACTGACCGTTGTCGATATATCCTTTGGCAGTTTTACCCAGTTCTGTACCATTCTTGATTTCTGCACGCAAAACGTCACCTGTAGAGATGTGGTTCAAACCATATTTCTCTACGATACGAGCACTCTGAGTTCCTTTACCTGAACCCGGTGCGCCGAAAATTACAATGTTCAACATCTTTATTACCTTTTATTTTAATTATGAATAATTATTCTATCACAGTATAAATATCACGATAGTTTCGTCCCAGTCCGTCGTAGTCAAGTCCATATCCTACGATAAAGTCATTAGGAATGTTCATTGCCACATAGTTAATGTCAAGCTCAACCTTCAGCTTATCCGGCTTAACCAGCAATGTAGCAATTTTAATGTCTTTCGGACCGCGGGCACGCAATGTTTCTACCAGCTGCTTCATAGTCAGTCCCGTATCGACAATATCTTCTACAATCACCACTGTACGTCCCGTGATATCATCACCCAAGCCAACCAGTTCTTTCACTTTACCGGTAGAAGAAGTACCTTCATACGAAGCCAGTTTTACGAAAGAAACCTCACAAGGCATAGTCAAGTGCTTCATCAGATCAGCCGTAAACATGAACGAACCATTCAACACACTTATGAAAAGCGGATTGGTTCCCGACAAATCACGATTGATTTCATCTGCCACACGAGCCACTTCCTTCATTATTTGCTCCTCAGGAATAAAAGTCTTAAAGCGTTTATCTTTGATCTGAATTACACTCATAATATATAAGTTTATAAAATTGGGACAAAAATACGAATTATCCCTCAAACTTCTATACTTTTTTCGTACTTTTACCGACAAATAGCTATTTAGAAAAAAGATGAAAATACTTAGTTGCACTCAGCAAAAACAGGCGGACGCATATACAATCGCCCAAGAAAACATACTTTCCATCAATCTGATGGAAAAAGCAGCCTCGCTGCTAACTGATGAAATTTGCCGTCGTTGGGATAAATCTCACCGAATAATCATATTTGCAGGCTCTGGAAACAACGGAGGAGATGCCGTTGCCGTAGCACGCATGCTGTTCCTGAAAAATTATACAGTAGAAGTATATCTGTTCAATATCACCGGAGTCTTGTCGGACGATTGCATGAAGAATGTACAGCGCCTGCAAGAATGCGGATTCCCTAACTATCACGAAATCAGCAACAGCTTCGACCCTCCTCAGCTGACAAAAGATGACATCGTGATAGACGGACTTTTCGGTTCAGGACTGAACAAACCGTTAAGTGGTGGATTCGCATCGGTAGTGAAATACATCAATGCTTCACAAGCTACGGTTGTATCCATCGACCTGCCTTCCGGATTGATGGGAGAAGACAACTCAAACAATATCCGCCAGAACATCATACGGGCTGACCTGACATTAAGTATCCAGTTGCCGAAACTGTCTTTCCTGTTTGCCGAAAATGAAGACATCGTAGGCGAATGGAAAGTACTGGATATAGGCATCAGCAAAAACTTCATAGAAGAAGCCTCTACTCCGTACTTCATCACCGAAGCAAATGAAATACGCCAGCTGATCAAGCCCCGCAGCCGTTTCGCACATAAAGGCAATTTCGGACACGGCCTGCTGATTGCCGGCTCATACGGTATGGCAGGAGCTTCCATATTAGCTGCCCGTGCATGTCTGCGTTCGGGTATAGGCTTACTGACAGTTCATACTCCTGTCCGCAACCATGACATTGTACAGACCAGTGTACCCGAAGCAATGGTACAAAACGATGTACACGAACTCTATTTTGCCGAACCCGTAGACTTGGATAACTTCCAGGCACTGGCTATCGGTCCGGGAATCGGTCAGGAAGAAGAAACCGCACTCGCTACATTCGACCAGCTGAAAGAATGTTTCATTCCTCTAGTTCTCGACGCTGACGCACTGAACGTATTCAGTACACACCGTAATTACCTGAACCGGATTCCGAAACGGACAATCCTGACACCGCATATCGGAGAACTGGAACGTATTATCGGAAGATGCAACAACAGTTTCGAACGTCTGACCAAAGCCAAAGAGCTTTCTGCCTATCTGCAATGTTACATTGTACTGAAAGGAGCTTACACTGTAGTTATTACCCCCGAAGGCAACTGCTACTTCAATCAGACAGGTAATCCGGGTATGGCAACAGGAGGAAGTGGTGACGTACTGACCGGTATTATCCTCGCCCTGCTGTCACAAGGATATTCACAGGAAAACGCTTGCCGTATAGCCGTATACGTACATGGTCTGGCAGGTGATATTGCCCGCAACCGTGTAGGAGAAATCAGCCTGACAGCAGGCGATATCATTGAAGCCCTACCCGAAGCATGGAAAAACATTACAGAAACTAAATAACAAACCATTATGAACAGAACGATTATTGCATTGGGATTGTTGGCATGCTCAACACACATTGCAGCACAGGATGTAAATATATACACACCGGGCACAGACGAAGGCATTGTATACTTTCTGCCTAAAACAGCTCTGGAAGTAAATATTATAGCCACACGCATAAGCTATCAGCCGGGAGAGCTATGCCAGTATGCCAATCGTTACCTGCGCATGAACAATGTAAATCCTCAACCGGAAACATACTGGGAAATCAAACAGATTGACGTTCGCTCTATCGGAGTTCCCGATTCTACCAAAGCATATATCATCAAGCTGAAAGATAAAAGCACCTTATCAAATATTGAGCTGACAGAAAGCGGGATAGCCAAGGCTATAAATACCACTTTTCCTAAAGAATACGAACAGCAGCAAGGATACGAACTGGAGAAACCTCTTCCACATGAAAGTACACGCAAGTACATGACAGAAGAGATCCTGATGGCAGGTTCGACAGCGAAAATGGCGGAACTGACAGCTAAGGAAATTTACAATATCCGCGAAAGCAAGAATTTGATCTTGCGAGGACAAGCTGACACCATGCCTAAAGACGGAGCTTCACTCAAGCTGATAATGGACAATCTTGACAAACAGGAAAAGGCACTTACACAAATGTTCGCCGGAACAACCGATCGCGAAGACAAGGTATTTACCGTACTTGTTACTCCGGAAGACAATACAAAAGATAAAATCGTATTGCGTTTCTCACGCCTGTTAGGAGCCTTGTCTACCGACAATCTGGCTGGTGATCCTATATATATCAGCATGAGCAGTACAGCTCCTATACCGGCTCCGACCGATGACAGCAAGAAGAAAAAGAAACCAGAGGGAGCTATCTATAACATTCCGGGCAAAGGAAATGTTTCTGTAAGCTACCAAGGGAAAAAATATTTCGAAAAAGACCTTCCTATTACTCAGTTTGGTTCTACAGAGGTTTTGGTAAATGAGCTTTTCAACAAGAAAATAAACACACGAGTAGTGTTTAACCCCGAAACCGGAGCAATTCTGAAAATAGATAAAGACTAACTAGCAGTCATTATCCTGAAATAAATAAAACCGGCAGGATTCTGTTCATTCAGAAATCCTGCCGGTTTTATTTATTTCAGTCTGTTAACTACCCTGATCGTTACTTGATATTAGCTTCTTCCAGCTTATATCCAAATTTCTTGTCGGCTACCTTCAAAGCGAAAGCAATAATCAGCGACAATACTGCGATACCTGTAAATATACACATCGGTAATGTATAGTCATACAGATTAGCTCCATTTGCCTTTCCTACCACGCAATACTTATCCAATACGATACCAATCAATGTCGGTATTCCCCACAATCCGATATTCTGAATAAAGAATATCAACGCATACGCAGTACCCAACTGGTGAGCAGGGAATATTTTAGCAACCGAAGGCCACATAGCAGAAGGTACCAGCGAGAAGGCAATACCCAGCACAATCATCAATACAATAGCAATCCAAGAGCTTGTAATGAAAGGCAACGCATATATACAGTGTACAGCAATCAGCATAGCTGCACCAAGCATCATGATAGAAGCAGCTTTTCCTCGCTTGTCTACCATACCACCAAACACCGGAGTAAGGAACAAAGCTCCTAAAGCAGGAAGTCCGGCAAAGAATCCGGCAACACTTTCATCAATACCATATTTACTGATCATCAGCTCGGAAGCAAATTTCTGGAACGGGAATACGCATGAGTAAAACAATACGCAAAGCAAGGCTATCAGCCAGAATCCCGGATTAGAAAGAATCTTGGCAACATCCTTGAATGAGAATTTTTCTTCCGGAGAATTATCAACTTCAGCTTCAATCTGGCGATCCAGTTTCTTATCAAGAACAGAGAAAGCAAAGAAAGCTATCAATCCACCTATCAGACAGATCAGACCCACCAGCACCGGAGTTGTAATCTCGTACGCACGTGCCATCGGAATAGCAACTGCATAAGCGGCCTGCGAACCTACACGTGCCAGCGCAACCTGTACTCCCATGGCTGTTGCCATTTCTTTTCCGCGGAACCATTTGGCAATCATCTTCGTTACTGTGATACCTGCTACTTCAGCTCCTACACCAAAGACAGAATAACCAGCCGATGCAACAAACACGCTTACTTTATATCCCAAAATTGTGCCTGTAGCATCTGCCATACCCGTCATAGCATAATACTCCAGTCCTGTACCCAATACCATCAGAATAGTAGCCAGCTTTCCGGTAAACCGAATACCAAAACGGTCAAGAATCAGCCCACCCCATATCAGCATCAAAAAGAAAACATTCAGGAAGCTATAAGCTCCGGTAAAAAGTCCGAACTCACTACTATCCCACTTCAAATCGGTTTCAAGCATCGTCTTCAGCGGTGCAACCACATCGTTCACATAATATGCCGCCATCATCGTGAAGGCAACAATTGCCAGCGCTCCCCAGCGAATAGCCCGGGAATCATTCAGTTTTTTAAGATTCTGTTCTTTCATCTATTTTTTATCTATTTTTTATATATTTCTTAAAAATGCGACAAAGATACGTTTTTTTTCATCGTTTCTATTTCATTTTTCAAAATATATTCTAACTTTGTAACAGAACGTAACACACATTATATAAGTAAAACGCGTGCAAGGTTCATTACAATTTTAATTTACCAACTAATAAAATCAACCATGAAAAAAACAAAACTTACGGTTCTCTGCGCCATAATGAGCGGAAGCCTATTATTTTCTTCCTGCATCGGTTCTTTCGGACTGTGGAGCAAATTGAAAGATTGGAATCAAGGACTTGGCAATAAATTTGTAAACGAAATCGTATTTTTGGCTTTCCACATCGTTCCGGTGTACGAAGTTGCTTATTTTGCCGATGTACTGGTTTTGAACTCTATTGAATTCTGGTCAGGTTCTAACCCTATAGCACAGGTAGGTACTGAAAAGACAGTACAAGGAGAAAACGGAGAATATCTGGTACGTACAAATGCCGATGGCTATACCATCATCAAGAAAGGTGAAGAAGACAAACCTTTAGATTTGGTTTACAACAAAGAAAAACGTACATGGAACGCCGTTGCCGACGGACAGACATTCGAACTGATAACCATGAATGAAGACGGCACTATTACATTTAAGCAGAAAGACGGCACTCCGATGACCGTTACTCCTGACATGATGGGTATGTCGGTTGCGAGAGCAGCTCAAAACAATTCATTATTCTTTGCAGCAAGATAACTTCCAAAAGAAGCAAAATCATAACAAAAACGCAGAACTGTCATAAAGATAAGTTCTGCGTTATTTTTTATGCCCAACAGACTTCAAGCAACAGACAAGAAGCCAACCAGCCAAAACATACCCTGTCCAGCCCTATCAATATCTCATACAAAAAAATAAAAGCAGCCTCTCCACCACGGAGAAGCTGCTTCGTTATTATAATTTAGGTGTATAAAGTCTTTATTATCTGCTTGTCATTAGCACTGAGCCAATTTACCGTCTGAACCCAATACGTTCAAGATTTTATGCTTGTACATCTTTTCCATGTTATCACGAGCAGGACCAAGATATTTACGTGGGTCGAATTCTGCTGGTTTTTCAGCAAATACCTGACGGATAGCAGCAGTCATTGCCAAACGAGAGTCAGAGTCGATGTTGATCTTGCAAACAGCTGATTTAGCAGCTTTACGCAATTCTTCTTCAGGAATACCGATTGCAGCATCCAATTTACCACCGAACTTGTTGATAGTATCAACTTCTTCCTGAGGAACTGAAGAAGATCCGTGAAGAACGATAGGGAATCCAGGAAGTTTTTCCATAACTGCATCCAATACTTCGAATGCCAAAGGAGGAGGAACCAAACGACCTGTAGCAGGATCAACGTGGCACTGTTCTGGTTTGAACTTGTAAGCACCGTGAGAAGTACCGATTGAGATAGCCAAAGAATCGCAACCTGTACGAGTAGCGAAGTCGATAACTTCTTCAGGGTTAGTATAAGTGTGGTGTTCAGCGCAAACTTCATCTTCTACACCAGCCAATACACCAAGTTCGCCTTCTACTGTTACATCGAACTGATGAGCGTATTCAACAACTTTCTTAGTCAAAGCTACGTTTTCTTCGTATGGCAAGTGAGAACCGTCGATCATAACTGAAGAGAAACCTAAGTCGATGCAAGATTTGCACAATTCGAATGAATCTCCGTGGTCAAGGTGAAGAACGATTTCAGGATGTTCGCAGCCTAATTCTTTAGCGTAAGCTACAGCACCTTCTGCCATGTAACGCAACAAAGTCTGGTTTGCATAGTTACGAGCACCTTTAGATACCTGAAGAATAACCGGAGATTTTGTTTCAACAGCTGCTTTGATGATAGCCTGCAACTGTTCCATATTATTGAAGTTGAATGCAGGGATAGCGTATCCACCTTTGATTGCTCTGGCAAACATATCTCTAGTGTTTACCAAGCCTAATTCTTTGTAATTAACCATTGTTGTAAATTTTATAATTGTTAGTGATTAAATTCCATAGGCAAAGTTACAAAGAATTGTAACAAATCTTCCTTTCATTGCATGAAAAAAGTGCTCCACTCATGAACATTTTGACCTAAATCATCGGCCATTTCACTCAAAAAGCATTGGATGTAAAGTGTATATTACAAATTTTACAGACTCATTCTGCTTTCTCTTCCGGAAAATCAACATCCGTTTTTTCGGTCATCTGCCAGCTTCTTACACCTTATATTATATAATAACAGTACAATGCAGTCAGTGGTCATCTTTCAAAACTACAGCAAGTTAAATAAAAAATTATGCAAATCATTTTCTATTTCAAAGAAAAGCAGTATCTTTGCAACCCGAAACAGACCATTACACACTATATATTTTGCAGTGTTACCACATATAGCAAATAATAACAATAAAAGTATATACTGAAATGAAAAAAGGCATTCATCCTGAAAACTACCGTCCGGTAGTATTTAAAGACATGTCAAACGGTGACATGTTCTTGTCACGTTCAACTTGTGCAACAAAAGACACAGTAGAATTCGAAGGCGAAACTTATCCTTGTGTTAAGTTGGAAATCTCTAGCAGCTCTCACCCGTTCTACACAGGTAAGTCTAAATTGGTAGACACTGCAGGACGTGTTGATAAGTTCATGAGCCGCTACAACCGCATCAAGAAGTAATCATTACTTGCAGAAATATAAAATCGGGCGTTTCTTTCACGTGAGGAACGCCCGATTTTATTTTTACCGTCACACAACTTATCAGCATATCATATCAAAAACTTCAGCATATTTTGAGAAAAACATGCTGAAGTTTTCTGTAAAATTCGTACAAATATTCCACAAAACTTGCTGACGTTTTTTCAATACCTCCCGGCTTTACCAGCAAGCCTTAAAGGAAGCCGCTAAATTCTTAGAGATTATCCTCTCTATCCATACCCCTGAAAAACAAATCAGGTATTGCCGAAACCATCCGAACGAACGGTCTCAACAATACCCGAACATGAAAATATAAGATTTACAGCAAATATTACTTAGTATCCTTTGCACGTATTTCTACACGACGAATCTTACCGCTGATTGTCTTCGGAAGTTCATCTACAAACTCGATAACACGTGGATATTTGTAAGGAGCTGTCACACGTTTTACATGATCCTGCAATTCCTTTATCAGCTCCGGACCGGCTTTCTGCTTGTAATCCTTTGCCAATACAATCGTAGCTTTTACTACCTGACCGCGAATTTCATCGGGTACACCTGTTATGGCACACTCTACTACTGCCGGATGGGTCATCAAAGCACTTTCTACTTCGAACGGGCCGATACGATAACCGGAACTCTTGATTACATCATCCGCACGGCCTACGAACCAGTAATAACCATCTTCGTCACGCCATGCAACGTCACCTGTATAGTAAATTCCGTCGTGCCATGCTTCGCGAGTCAGTTCTGCATCACGATAATACTCTTTAAACAATCCCAGCGGTTTTCCCTTATCGGTACGTACAACGATTTGTCCCTGTTCACCATCTTCGGCCGAACGTCCGTCGGGTGTAAGCAGGTCGATATCGTACTGCGGATTAGGAACACCCATACTGCCTGGTTTCGGATCCATCCATGGGAAAGTAGCAAGTGTAAGAGCTGTTTCTGTCTGTCCGAAACCTTCCATCAGACGGATACCTGTAATCTTCTTGAATGTTTCGTAAACAGAGTAGTTCAATGCTTCTCCCGCCGTAGTACAATATTCCAATGAAGACAAATCGAATTTGCTCAGATCTTCACGAATCAGGAAGCGGTAGATAGTAGGAGGTGCGCACAATGAGGTAATATGATAATCGTGTATCTTCTGCAAGATATCGGCAGGAGTAAATTTCTCATGGTCGTACACAAAGATATTTGCTCCGGCAATCATCTGTCCATACAGTTTGCCCCATACAGCTTTTCCCCATCCGGTGTCGGCAATAGTAAGATGCAGACTGTTTTCATGAAGATTATGCCAGAAACTTCCGGTAGCAATGTGTCCCAACGGATAAGTAAAATCGTGTGCCACCATCTTAGGTTCTCCGGTAGTTCCTGAAGTAAAATACATCAGCATAATATCATCGTTGGTATTTGCATGTTCAGGACGTACAAAAGGAGCTGCACTTTCCATTCCCTTATGGAAGTCTTCAAATCCTTCCGGATATTCAGGACCTACACTGACGAGCTTCTCTACGCTTGGACATTCAGGCATCGCATCCAGAATATGTTTGGTAATGACTTCTTCTCCCGCAGCAACAATCATTTTGATAGTAGCGGCCTTGCAGCGGTAAACGATATCTTTCTTAGTCAGCAGGTGGGTAGCCGGAATCACTACTGCCCCTATCTTGTGAAGGGCAATGATAGAGAACCAGAATTCATAACGGCGTTTCAGAATCAACATCACCTTGTCTCCATGTCCGATACCCAGACTCTGGAAGTAAGAAGCCGTCATATCGGTATATTTTTTCAAATCAGCATAAGTAAACTGAATATGTTCTCCTTTATCGTTTGTCCAGAGAAGAGCGTTTTTATCCGGACGCTCGGCAGCCCATGCATCTACTACATCATAACCGAAGTTAAAGTTTTCGGGCACTTTTATTTTGAAGTGCTTTATAAAATCCTCTTGTGAGGTAAAGCTAGTTTGATCTATAAATCGTTCTAACATATATCTTTTGCTTGTTTTTTACTAGTTGTTTGTATTGTTATTGCATTACTACAGCCAGGAATTTTACAGTTTTTCCATCCAGAGCCAACATTCCGTGAGGCTTGCTTGAATCAAAATACAGACTGTCTCCCGGATTCAATATCAATTCCTTACCATTGATATTCAACAGCATACGTCCCTCTATCACCAGGTTGAACTCCTGTCCTTCGTGGGTATTGAAATATACCGGTGTATTTTCCGGCTTCGGTTCTACCGTTACAATAAACGGATCAGCCTTACGTCCCTTAAAACCAGAAGCAAGCGACTGATATTTATATGCCTTAGTACGTTCTACGGATACACCTGTTCCACGACGGGTAAGAAAATAAGATTTCATCTTAGGTTCTTCACCAAACATCAGTTCGTCTAGTGTAATACCGTATTTTCGTGCTATCCGCTGCAAAACACTTACAGAGAAGTCGCACTCACCCGACTCAATAGCCTGGTACTCCTCTACCGTAAAGTTACAGTCAGCTGCAACTTCCTCTACACTCAAATCCAAAGCGTCGCGCAAACCTTTCAAGCGTTCGGCTATCTGCTTAATTTGTTCATCCATATCTTATATGCTTTTTTTAAATTGATTGCTGTTTTAATCCAAATATAAATAATCGTAATGCACCAGCGGTCGCTGCCCATGCATGCCTAGCATTTCGCGTGCTTCGGCAGAATCCACCCCGATACGTCCTACTCCTATCTGACGTCCGCGCGCATCCATTATCTTTACAATATCATCCTTTTCAAACTCTCCTTCAATAGAAACGACTCCAACTGGAAGTATACTTACAGCCTTCTTTCCCTTCACAGCCTTAACAGCCTGTTCGTTCAGATGCAGTTCGCCTTTGGCAAATCCTTCACTATGAGCGATCCATTTCTTTACGCTCGAAACAGCTTCAGAAGAAGGCACAAAACGAGTACACACGGTTTCGTCTGGATGCTGCAGTAAATCCAGCAGAATATTGTCTTTCTTTCCGTTGGCGATAATGACAGTAATCCCTTCGTCGGCTACCTTGCGGGCAATAGTTGTTTTGGTAAGCATGCCTCCTCGGCCAAAGCCCGACTTTTCTGTCTGAATGTAGTCGGACAAATCTTTACCTTGCTCCACCTCACGTATCACCGAAGTGCCCGGCTGCGAGGGCGAGCCATTGTAGATACCGTCGATATTACTCAGAATTATCAGCGCCTGAACATCCAGCATAGAAGCAATCATGCCCGAAAGCTCATCATTATCCGTAAACATCAGTTCGGTTACAGAGATGGTATCATTTTCGTTTACAATAGGTATCACTCCACTTTCCAGCATCACACGCATACAATTCCGCTGATTCAAATAGTGGCGACGAGTAGAGAAGCTCTCTTTTGTGGTCAACACCTGTCCCACAGCAATGCCGTGCTCACGGAACAATTCATAGTAGCGATTTATTAACTTGGCTTGCCCCACAGCAGAATACAGCTGACGCTGCTGCACACTGTCGAGTTTTCGTGATACTTTAATCTCACTTCTTCCCGAAGCGACTGCACCTGAAGAGATAAGCACTACCTCTACTCCCGCTTTACGGAGCTCAGCTATCTGGTCTACCAGCGCCGACACACGAGTTACATCCAGTGTTCCGTCGCGACGGGTAAGCACATTGCTTCCCACTTTTACTGCTATCTTTGTAAACTGAAATGCCATAATAAACTTCCGTTTCTTTTCGTCCGGCAAATATAACTTTTTACTTCGTAATGCAAGCGAATAGCCTGAATAAAATATAAATTTGTTACTTATTGACACATATCAAGCCAAAATAAAGAGAAAATCAGTACCTTTGCGTGACAAAAAATTAACACATTATTTAATATGGTCAAAGCTATCTTCTTCGACATAGACGGAACATTAGTATCGTTCAATACTCATTCTATCCCAGAGTCCACCCAAAACGCATTAAAACAATTGCGGGAAAAAGGCATCAAAGTATTCATAGCCACAGGACGTCCTAAAGTTCTGATGATGGATGCGGTAGGTCATTTGCCCTTCGACGGATTCATTACTCTGAACGGAGCGCATTGTTTTACTTCCGATCATCAGGATATTTATAAAGGAAGAGTACCCGAAGAAGATATCGAACACCTCATCGATTATCATCAACAACATCCGGAAACTCCGTTCGTCTTTGTACACGATGATGAATGGTTTATTACGAATGTCAATGAAGCTGTAAAAGACGTAGCCAAGCTAATTGAAATCAGTCTTCCTCCCATACGCCCGATAGAAGAGGCACGTAACAAGGAAATCTTACAAATCATGGGGTATTTCAAGGAAGATCAGGATCTGGAAGTATTCCGCAATGTCCTGACTCATTGCGAGCCAATGCGCTGGTATCCGCTTTTTGCCGATATCATAGCACGTGGCAACAGTAAGAGTAAGGGGATAGATCACGTGCTGGAATATTATGGTATCGACCTGAAAGATACAATGGCTTTTGGAGATGGAGGAAATGATATTCCGATGCTCGGACATGCCGGTATTGGCGTAGCAATGGGTAATGCTTCTGATGAGGTAAAAGCCGCCGCAGACTATGTAACGACTTCGGTCGATGAAGACGGCATTATGAATGCACTGAAACATTTCGGAGTATTATAAAAAAACAGCGGCATGAGAACATAAAACACATGCCGCTGTTTTTTCAAAGTGGATCCTTACAACCAAAGTTTCGCCAGATAGTCGTAATGACTGCCTTCCTTTATAATCTGAGCATGGAAGCCATATTGTGAGACATAAGCAGAAAGGGTATCGAAATCCACATACAGCCAGTCGAACGAATCGCCTTTCACTTGTTTATACTGCATTTGAAAATCTATCTCACCATAATAATCGGCTGCAAGATCGAGCACATAACTGCCGTCTTCGTCTTCATACAGATATTTCAAATCACTGGAATCTAGCAAGATACATCCACCGGGAGCCAGTAACTGCTTCATTCTTGCACAGAAAGCAGGAATATTCTTCAACTTTCCAATAATTCCGGAACCGTTCATGAGCATCAGAATCGTATCAAACTGTCCGGTAAAATGTTCATCAAACAGATTAACATGAAGAGCATTCAGCCCACGTTCCTGCATGGCCTTCACCGATAGAGGAGATATATCAATGGCAAGACTCTCCTTACCCATTTCCTTAAGAGCCAGCGAATGGCAGCCGCTTCCGGCTCCTACATCCAGAATTTTACCCGTTGCCTGCTGCAAGGCAATCTGTTCCAGTTCCGGCATCGATTCGTATGTACGAAACAAACCGGCTACGGGAATTTCATCTTCATCAAACTGAGAAGAAAACACTCTCAGACGTCCCGCCTTGCCATACTTGAGATAATCGTAGATGGCAGCTCCCATCGGATCTTTTCCTTCGGATAATAAATTCAAGTCCATAATTTCAGATCATTCATTTTTTATATATATCCCTACAAAGATACAAAAAGAGTATCATATCATGCAAAGATGACTATTTATTCATTCTGTTTACATAATTTAAGAATAAAACAAAAATAATCCACAAAAACTGTATATTATTTCAATATAATCTGTATATTTGCACCCAATTAAAGAATAATTATACACAATGAAAAGTAAGAACAGCCGACTTGATTCCATTAAAATGATTATCTCAAGCAAAGAGACAGGAAGCCAGGAAGAGCTTCTCCAAGAGCTGGCAAAGGAAGGTTTCCAACTGACGCAAGCAACTCTTTCACGCGACTTGAAGCAACTGAAAGTAGCTAAAGCAGCCAGCATGAATGGAAATTATGTATATGTATTGCCCAACAATACCATGTACAAGCGTATGACTGAACCACATTCCGCTTCCGAGATGCTCCGCCAGCCCGGATTCGTATCTATTGAGTTCTCTGACAATATTGCGGTCATCAAAACACGCCCGGGATATGCCAGCAGCCTTGCTTACGATATCGACAACAATCATTTTCACGAAATCATAGGAACAATTGCAGGTGACGATACCATTATGCTTATTGTCCGCGAAGGCTGTACCCGCACCAGCGTAAAACAAGCACTGGCACATGTAATACCGAATATAAACCTTATAAAATAAAGAAACAAAAAACAAAATGGATACTAAACAAATAGATGTTATGGTAGCCGACGCCTCACATGAGGTATACGTTGACACAATACTAGATACAATTCGTGAAGCAGCCAAAGTGCGCGGAACAGGTATCGCAGAACGTACGCACGAATATGTAGCTACAAAAATGAAGGAAGGAAAAGCTATCATCGCTTTGTGCGGCAACGACTTTGCAGGATTTACTTACATTGAATCGTGGGGAAACAAACAATATGTAGCTACGTCGGGACTTATCGTACATCCCAAATATCGTGGATGCGGACTTGCCAAACGTATCAAACATGCATCATTTACTCTGGCACGTCTGCGATGGCCGAAAGCTAAAATCTTCAGTCTGACATCCGGAGCAGCTGTCATGAAAATGAATACAGAACTGGGATATGTTCCTGTTACTTTCAATGAGCTTACCGACGATGAATCATTCTGGAAAGGATGTGAAGGCTGTATCAACCACGAAATTCTTGTCGCTAAAAAGCGTAAATTCTGTATCTGTACTGCCATGCTTTACGATCCGGCTTTGCACACAGACGACAAAGTAACCAACTTTTAAACATACACATTAAATAAAGAATATTAATACAGAAAAAGAGGCTTCATTTTTCAGCCATCGTTTTTCATAAAATAAATGCCTTATGGAAGAAAAGAAAAAAGTAGTAGTTGCCTTCAGTGGCGGATTGGATACTTCGTTTACAGTCATGTATCTGGCTAAAGAAAAAGGTTATGAAGTATATGCTGCATGTGCCAACACAGGTGGTTTCAGCCCTGAACAACTAAAACAGAACGAAGAAAACGCTTACAAACTGGGAGCTGTTAAATATGTTACACTCGACGTTACTCAGGAATACTATGCTAAGAGCTTGAAGTATATGATATTCGGCAACGTATTGCGTAACGGTACTTATCCTATTTCTGTAAGTTCTGAACGTATCTTCCAGGCACTTGCCATTGCTCGTTACGCCAACGAAATCGGCGCACATGCAATAGCTCACGGTTCTACGGGTGCAGGAAACGACCAGGTTCGTTTTGATATGACTTTCTTGGTTATGGCTCCGGGAGTAGAAATCATTACGCTTACCCGCGATATGGCACTGAGCCGTGATTACGAAATCAACTACCTGAAAGAACATGGCTTTGAAGCAGACTTTACCAAACTGAAATATTCATATAATGTAGGTATATGGGGAACATCAATCTGTGGAGGCGAAATTCTGGACTCTGCTCAGGGATTACCCGAAAGTGCTTATCTGAAACAAGTAACCAAGACTGGAAGCGAACAGCTGAAACTGGAATTCAAAAAAGGAGAACTGTATGCCGTAAACGGTGAAGTGTTCGACGACAAGATTAAAGCTATTCAGAAAGTAGAAGAAATCGGAGCAGCTTACGGTATCGGACGTGACATGCACGTAGGTGATACAATCATCGGTATCAAGGGACGTGTAGGCTTCGAAGCAGCTGCCCCTATGCTGATTATCGGTGCACACAAATTCCTCGAAAAATATACATTAAGCAAATGGCAGCAGTACTGGAAGGATCAGGTAGCCAACTGGTATGGCATGTTCCTTCACGAAAGCCAGTATCTGGAACCTGTAATGCGTGACATCGAAGCCATGCTTCAGGAATCACAGCGAAATGTAAACGGAACCGCTATTCTTGAACTTCGCCCGTACTGCTTCTCTACTGTAGGAGTTGACTCAAAAGACGACCTGGTAAAGAACAAGTTCGGTGAATACGGTGAAATGCAGAAAGGATGGACAGCAGAAGATGCCAAAGGCTTCATCAAAGTGCTTTCTACTCCACTTCGCGCTTATTATGCTAACCACAAAGATGAGGAGAATATCTGATTATGTCTGGCAACCAGAAACTCAGACGTCCACGTACCGGAAGAATGATAAGCGGAGTATGTGCAGGACTGGCAAACTTCTTTGGTCTTGACGTATCTATTATCCGCATCGTATACGTGGTACTGACTTTTTTTACCGCATTTGCAGGTATACCTATTTATCTATTAATGTGGATTATCATTCCACAAGAACCAAACCATTATTTTCATGATTAAAGCAGGAATTATAGGAGGGGCTGGATATACGGCAGGCGAACTGATTCGCCTGCTTATCAATCACCCCGATGTAGAAATAAAGTTCATAAACAGCTCCAGCAATGCGGGCAACAAAATTACTGACGTACACGAAGGATTGTACGGTGAAACCGATCTGGTCTTTACAGACGAATTGCCTCTTGATACTGTAGACGTAATATTCTTCTGTACAGCACACGGTGATACCAAAAAGTTCATAGAAAGCCACGACATCCCTGAAGATGTGAAAATCATTGACCTTTCGATGGACTACCGCATTAAGGATGAAAGCCATGATTTCGTTTACGGGCTTCCGGAACTGAATCGCCGTACCATCTGCCAGAGTAAACACGTAGCCAACCCGGGATGCTTTGCTACATGTATTCAGCTTGGTCTGCTTCCGCTGGCCAAACACCTGATGCTGAACGATGATGTTATGGTAAATGCTATAACCGGCAGCACAGGAGCTGGAGTAAAACCCGGAGCAACTACACACTTCAGCTGGCGTAACAATAACATGAGTATCTACAAACCGTTTACTCATCAGCACGTGCCCGAAATCAAGCAATCTATTAAACAACTGCAAAACAGTTTCAATTCGGAGATAGATTTTATACCTTACCGAGGAGATTTTGCCAGAGGTATTTTTGCAACAATCGTTGTCAAAACCAAAGTAGAGCTGGACGAAATCGTAAAAATGTATAAGGACTACTATGCAGAAGATTCGTTCACACACATCGTAGAAAAGAATATCGACCTGAAGCAAGTAGTCAACACCAACAAATGCCTTATCCACTTGGAAAAACACGGTGACAAACTGCTCATCGTTTCCTGCATTGACAATCTGTTGAAAGGAGCAAGTGGACAGGCTGTACATAACATGAACTTGATGTTCAACTTAGAAGAAACTGTCGGCTTAATGTTGAAGCCCAGCGCATTCTAAGTCAGATTTAAATATTATATCAAGATATGAAACTATTCGATGTATATCCTTTGTTCGATGTAAATATCGTACAAGGAAAAGGTTGTCACGTATGGGATGACAAAGGTCAGGAATACCTCGACCTTTACGGAGGACATGCCGTTATTTCTATCGGACATGCACACCCTCACTATGTGGAAACAATCAGCAAACAGGTAGCCAAACTGGGATTCTACTCAAACTCAGTCATCAATAAGTTGCAACAGGAAGTAGCCGATCGTCTCGGAGCCATGTGCGGATACGACGATTACCAACTTTTCCTGATCAACTCCGGAGCTGAAGCAAATGAGAATGCCTTAAAACTCGCTTCGTTTTATAACGGACGCACTCGTGTTATATCATTTGCAAAGGCTTTCCATGGACGTACTTCACTGGCAGTAGAAGTAACAAACAATCCTAAAATCATCGCTCCTATAAACGATAACGGACATGTGACTTATCTGCCGCTGAATGACACAGAAGCCATGAAAGCTGAACTGGCCAAAGGCGATGTGTGTGCAGTCATTATAGAAGGTATTCAGGGAGTAGGCGGTATCCAGTTGCCTACAAGCGAATTCATGCAGGCATTACGTCAGGCATGCGATGAGCACAATACAGTACTGATACTCGACGAAATCCAGTCTGGATACGGACGAAGCGGTAAATTCTTCGCCCATCAGTACACAGGTATACGTCCTGATATCATCACAGTTGCCAAAGGTATCGGAAACGGCTTCCCGATGGGAGGTGTACTCATCAGTCCTAAATTCACTCCAGTATACGGACAGTTGGGTACCACATTCGGAGGAAATCATCTTGCCTGTGCAGCCGCTATAGCCGTACTCGATGTAATGAAGGAAGAAAATCTGGTAGAAAATGCCGCTCTGGTAGGAACACACCTGATTGAAGAATTGAAGAAATTCCCTCAAATCAAAGAAGTACGCGGACGCGGTCTGATGATTGGAATGGAATTCAGCGAACCGATAAAAGAAATCCGCCAACAGCTCTTGTTCGAGCAGAAAGTCTTTACCGGTGTAAGCGGAACCAATGTTATACGTCTGCTTCCTCCTCTCTGTCTGAGCATGGCAGAAGCTGATGAATTCCTGAGCCGCTTGCATGCAGTTCTAAAATAGCAATCCACAAGCTAAAACATACAAAGAAAATAGCCGGAACTCTCAATGAGAATTCCGGCTATTTCTTTTATTAGAATATTTTATTTTCAAGCCTCTGATTAAGAACATCTCAGTACCTGACCGATACGTAAAGTAGTAGTACGTTTAATACCATTTATCTGGCACAAGCGATCGATAGAAACATGATACAAGCGTGAGATACGTCCTAATGTATCACCCTGGCGGATCTTATGATAACGGATTGCTGATTTCTCTGCTTCTTCAGCACCCGATTTGCCGCTCTTTACAGCAGCTAAAGCACGTGTACGCTGATATTCGTAACGGTTCGCTCCGCGAATGAACAAATAACTGTCGGCTACAATATCCTGTTTCGGGAAATCGAACATAAATTCCGGATTGATAACCTCACCCAGGAAACGAGTTTCGAAATGCAAGTGTGAACCAGTAGAACGTCCGGTATTACCACCCAATCCGATTGGATCACCAGCCTTTACATATTCATCTTCTTTTACAATCTGCTTTGAAAGGTGTCCGTAAATAGTTTCCAGACCATTATCATGACGTATTACTACATACTTACCATAGCCACGACGCTCATATTTTACCATACGTACTTTTCCGTCGAAAGCCGCACGAATAGTATCACCGATATATACCTTGATATCAAGTCCGTTGTGCATACGACGCCAGCGCGGACCGCATTTTGAAGTAATTTTTGTATGAGTGGTAGGCATGCAGAAACCCGTCAGGTCGATACGGAAGCTATCAGGAATCTGTACGGTATTGCCATAAGCGTGAACACGCTGGTTATTCCAATTGGGATAAAGACTGTAAGCAGGATAAACTGCTTGTTCTGCTTTAATCTGGCGAATCAATGCCAAAGAATCTACTGCTTTAAGTTTTCTGTCGATAGGAGCCTGGCGAGCCAACAAATCTTGTCCAGATACATTTACACTGACAAACGCCAAGGCTGCTATTGCAACTGTTCTAATACATTTTAAAATCATTATCGCTATACTATTTTTCAGCCTATACCTGCAAGTGGATTTCCGAACTCTCTATCTGCTTCTTGCGTTGGTATAACTGCCGGTTCTAAACAATTCTAATTAAAAAAGTCTTTTTCAGACACTAAGATTCCAAAAAATCGTTTCAAATATAGCATTTTTCCGGCAAAAAACAGAGCCTAGTTAACGATTTTTTATGTATTTTCATACCAAAATCATTAACCTTACCCGATAATATGTTTTATAACATACAGCTATTACAAACAGTTTACATCAGTCTGTAAATCAAACAACCAGGAAGATGTGATGCCCCAACAAACATTAAAGACGTACGAAACGCCCATTCTGCCAGACATACTTCAGCGGTTCAGCAACAAGATAAGGTTTTATCTCCTTCAAGGTTTCTTTATCCAGATAATCGGGGGTAGTATAAATAAACGAAAGCGAAGTATCTTTTTCCGACAATACAGCTTTCAACAAAAACATATCAGCACGTGTACGCAGGTTTTTCAACGAATCAGTTTGTGTTTCCGTCACAGGGGTTTTATAGAAAGCATCCTCGGCAGGCAGGGTAAGAAAATTCTCTACCGGAAGAGATTTCCATGAGGTATCATAAAACGAAACACGACTGTCACTCACCGGTCCCTGATAAGTCTGTACGACACAAATCACTTTTACAGAATCGTTAAGAGGAAGCAACTTCATTTCTGCCGTACTGACTGCGCTTACTTTCAGCAACAGATAATCATCTGTCAGCTTCAACATTTCCGACGTGTTTCCAAAACGGTTTTTCACCTGAGCCTTCATATTGCTGGCAAGGAAATCGCCGAAATCGGCTCTGTTGACCTCTGTCAGCAACGGCGAAAGAGAATCGGGCAAAGCAACAAACAACGATTTCATATCCTGTGCCTGCATATTCAGACAGCACAACAGTATTCCGGCTATAATCAATATTTTTCTCATGAAATATTCTGTTTTTATTATATCATTCAGCGATGCTAAAAAAGCACTCATTGCCTGCAAAAGTAGCACTTAAATAGAATATATTGAAAAAAACAGCCCGCTTTTTAATGCAGTATAAAAACATATCTATAAACAAAAGCCACCCTGTACAAGGTGGCTCCTAAATTATCAACATCTACAACAGCATAAGCTGTTCTGTAAACTAATTAGAATACAATCTTACGTTCAATCTCCTCAAAACGGGGAAAAAGCAAATTATTCTCCAAGTGAATATGTTCAAACAGGGCATCGACGAAAGCTTCCAGTTCCTGCATCAGCAACCGGTAGCTGGCACATCCATCCTGAGGAACCGAGAAATGACGGGTCAGTTCAATAATATGCAAGTAACGGTTTCCTTCCCCTTCATGCTCCATTTTCATTACCCGAATCGGATTGGCAATGGTCCCGCAATGCATCGGTTCCATGCGTTGTCCCTGCTGCTGTGCTGCATACAATTCATACAAATAAGGGAACAATACGTTTTCCTCTTTTTGCAAGTGCATCTCCAAATCCTGGAGCGATTCACTGACCAATGCTCTCAATTCATGCAACTCGGGATGAGCTTCTCCATGTACCCGTTCTACCTTCTCCAGCAATTCCATCAGTTCCGGTCCCCGCGAACGAATACCGCGATGATGTATTTTCAAAATATAATCCATCAGCAGGTCAAGAGGCCATGAGGCAAAAGGAATACGGCCTCCGCCATCGGTTTCCTGACGCTCCAAAGCCTGCATCACTTCTTCCAGTTCCAGTCCCTGAGCAGCACATGCCGCATCCAGCGCCACTTCCCCGTGACAGCAAAAATCGATACCATATTTTTTGAACACTTTAGCCGCTGCAAAATCTTCAGCAACAATATTTCCTACACTTGTATGTTTCCAGTCTCTTGTTTTCATTTTCCATGTTATTTTGATTACGGATGCAAAGATATCTCAGTATTCAGATAAAATTTGTCACATAGGTGACATTTACCTAATTACTTCACAAATTCATTTCCTTGCGGACTAGCTCCTCATGTTTTTGCTTAGCATCGGGACAATTGCGACGTATATACCCACTTAAACTATTATAAACAACTCCCAAACGCTCAGCTATTGATTTCAAATTTGTAGTTGTAGTTTCATACAATCTGACAGCTTCTGCATATTTTTCCATGGCCTGTCTGGAGGTATATTTGCCATTTTCATTTTTTACCATTCCACATTGTGATACTAAATCTGGCTCATGCTCCCATAAATAGCTTCTAAACGTGTCTGCGTTCAAGCCATATTCTGCTGCTACCTGAGTAACAGGTCGAAGATTATTTTTCATACTACTAATAGCAGCCTCATATTTTGCCGCTGTCGATTTTAGATAACATTTTGTTTTTGCCAGATCAATATATACTTCTTTACAATCCACTTTTTCCCCTCCTCTACGTTCCAACATCAAATCCCGATGCCAGACACGTAGATAATTGCGAAATCCTTCCAGTGGAACACCAGTCTTACGAACTATTTCTTTAATAATTAAATTAGAATTCTTATAAAGTTCCAGTGCCTCCTGGTACTTTTCTACAGTTTTCTGCTGCGGACAATGTATCTGACCGTTACCACATATTTTCCCTATAATTCTGTTCTTTTTAGCAGCTTTTCTCTCTGCTTTCCTCTTCCGAATCACTTCTTTGTGATAAAACCTCATATGCTGGCTCAGCCCTCCTATAGAAACCTGACATATTTCTGCTATTTCCGGAATAGTCTTATCTGTCGACTTATACATCTCCACAGCCAATGCATATTGTTCCTCACACTCCGGACGCACTCCTCGATGTACATTATCACCAATACCCAACATCCTACGCACATTTTCACGCCAAATCGGAATCTCTTCATAGTGTAGCCGCATATAATTAGCCAATGCTGTACCATTCACATTAAATTTACGAGCCACCTGAGATACATTTAAATCAATATAGTCCAGCGATTTACAAGCTTCCACTGCTTCTGCATATTTGGCTTTAGATACAATACTGGGCTGTCCGGAAGATACAATTTTTATATCCTTCGGATTTTTCCCCTCGTAGGAGATACCTCGCCTACGCAAGATCAATTCACGCCAATAACGCCGCAAATAACTTCCCAGTCCTCCGAGCGAAACATTACACTTGACAGCTATTTTACATAAAGGTAGTTTAGAATCAGCATACATTTCTACCGCCTCCTCATATTTACAATGCAAAACATACCGACGCTGCAATGCAATCTTTTCCTTGTTGGAAAGATCACCTATTCCCTTTAATTCGCTTTTACCCTCCACCATAATGTCAAAGAACGGACAGATTAGTTACATCCTAATTATCAACCATCTTCACACCAATAATCATTATCTTTTATCTAAAAATTATCAGGCTCAGGTTAACAATATTCATAAAAGACAGCTAATTTATAATTGACTATACGTCTTTTCCAGTTCATACCAGAAAAGGTGTCTCTCATATCTATCTACGACAAGTGCTCTCGACTGAGCTGCCAACTTTTGCCTGACAGCCTTATTAACCAGCATAAACCTCATTGCATCATACAACTTTTCTTCATCCCGTGGCGGCACAACCAGACCGTTTACTCCATCATGAATAATCTCATTACTTCCATTAATATCCGTTACAATACACGGCAACCCCATGGCCCCGGCCTGAAGCACTACATTGGGAAATCCTTCCCTATAACTAGGCAAGACAAAAACATCTGAGGCTGCAAGAAACGGACGAACGTCATCCTGCCAACCCATAAACATAATTTGTCTATAAGTAGATATAATCTGCCGCGTCGCAGGCTGAACAGGGTCAAGTTTTTCCTCAAAATCTCCGACAAGCATCAGCCTACATGCAGGAAATTCATCAGCAAGTTTTACAAAGGCCTTTACCAATTCATCAATTCCCTTATCACCGACTATCCTTCCGACAAAACAAAACGTAAAGCAACCTTTTTCCCGAATAGATTCAGCTTGGCGTAATATTTCATCTGTCCGGTTGAAATAACTCACATCTATTCCATTCACATTTCCATTTCCAATGATGTGCAACTCCTTATGAGTTATTCCAAATCTGATCAAATCATTTCTCACTCCCTTGCCTTCTGGATTTATAAAAGTGGCACATGCACAAGTTATCCGGTCCGTCAACATCAACAAATGCTTCTTTACACCAGTAGCAGTAGGAAACACCAATCCCGTAAACGTATGCATCCTGACCGGTACTTTACATATCCACGCCGCCAGCATTCCCAATAACCCCGCCTTAGGGGTCATAGTATGCACCATCCAAGGTTTTTCTTTCCGTATAAGCCGAATCAAGGCAAAAAGAGATTTAAGATCTTGTACCAAGGCAATGCGTCTCTCCATGGAAACCGCTTCTGTTCTTACTCCTTCGCTTTCCCCAATTTCTTCCAGTTCCTTGCCTGGAGATGAAACTGCTACCACCTCATACAGCCTGTTCAACATGTTTAATTGCCCTTTCAGCAGCTTGAATGAAATAGGGACTGTTGTTATTCGCAATACTTTTTTTCTCATTCTAATGATTTTATGATTCTACACCGATTACCTAAAGCAAGTACCCCATCCGGAATATCCTTATCTACGACCGAACCAGCTCCAATGATACTCCACCTTCCAATTCTCACTCCAGGAATAACCACTGTACCGGCTCCTATCCAGGTACCTTCTCCCACATGTATATTTCCACATAATGTCACCCTCGGAGAGATATGTACAAAATCACCAATTACACATTCATGATCAATGGATGCCCCAGTATTGACAATACAATGCCTGCCGATTTGGGTACAAGCCTGTATGATAACCCCTTGCATTACTACTGTCCCGACATCAATTTTTACGGAATCGGAAATAATAGCAGAAGGATGGATCGCCATCCCAAATGTTGCATTTACCTTTTCCGCAATCAACCGACGAGTGTTATTATCTCCTATGCTGACTATCAATGGAGACATTGCCTGATTTATACTATGAAACACCTTTACTCCCATCAGTTCATTCAACTCCTTGCTATCATCTATTAAAGCCTCAACCAGCTTTCCTTCGGCCTTAAGAATATCCATTATAACTTTGGCATGACCGCCTGCACCATACAAAAACATAATCCTTTTTTAATTATTTCCATTAAAATAATCCGTAGTAACCTTTCCATCTTTTGCAACCCCTTCTCTACTAAGCACCTTCCATATAGTTAAAGCAATAATTTTTACATCCAGCAAGAATGAACAATGATCCACGTACCATACATCCAGTTCAAACTTTTCTGCCCAACTAATAGCATTACGGCCATGACATTGTGCCCACCCCGTAATGCCAGGCCGCACTTCATGTCTGCGGGATTGTTCCGGTGTATACAATGACAGATATTGAACAAGTAAGGGGCGAGGTCCTATTAAAGACATATCTCCTTTCAGTACATTGATAAGCTGAGGTAATTCGTCTAAAGAAAGCGACCGGATCAAGTGTCCCACTGGGGTCAGTCGCTTCTCATCCGGCAGGAGTTTTCCATCGACTCCTCTTTCATCGGTCATTGTCTTGAATTTTAATATCTTAAAGAACTTTCCGCCTTTTCCCGGACGAACCTGTGTAAAGAATACATGAATGCTTTTATTTGCGACAATCAATATTCCTGCCGTTATGACTTGTACAGGAAATGAAATAATTAACAGAATGATAGAAACAATGAAATCTATCATTCTCTTTAAACAAAACTTATACATACTCACTAATTAAGTCCTCTTTATTTGGAACGATGGAACTATTCGAAGCTAGTAACAGTTTTTATATACTCAGATTTCCTCAATCAATCTATTTTATTTTACTAAATTCCGGCTGAATCTAGTATCTCAACGATATCTACTTAATACGATTCTTCGCCGAAAGTGAACAGTAAACTCTTTATATTATCATTCTTCTACCATTTGAATAATAATATTTTAATAAATACCCCAATACAAGCCCAATGACAATCATTTTATACAATATTTTCTTACTTAGGCTTTATGACCTCTATATTTCTGCATATTTCTTATCACAACTTCCAATAGACAAATAAGCGGATAAAATACTCGAATACATTTCGGTCGATTTGCTCCACCGTATTTTCTTACATAGGTTGTATGGGCTAAATGAAAAACTGAATACAATTGTTTAAATAAGCAATGGCGATCTAAACTCAAAATCCAATCTTTTAAGATAATATATCCACTCTCAATTATTTTTTTCTCTTGTGAATTCATAATTCCATTCGGATTGCATCTATAATAATGAGTTGTCTTTTTACATAAAGCTATTGATGTTACGTATTTGGCAGCGTAAAAATTCCAATGTAAATCTTCGAGTACAATTCCTTCTTTAAAGAACAGATTATGTTTCAACAGCCAACTACGTTTTATCAGTCGATTCCATATTGTTAATGGGAATTTCGTATAATTTAACATCATACTTTTTATTTGCTTTCTATTGTCATAAAACTCATCTAAATCGGATCTATTCAATATATTCTCAGGGAGATAACCTCCAAAACTAAAAGAAGATCCGTATACCATATCTGCATTTATATAAATTTTCGCAGTTTTCACCAAAACCGATATACAATAAGATTCTATAAAATCATCACTGTCCAAAAAAAATATATAATCTCCTGTAGCTCGTCTAATACCTGTATTACGTGCTGCCGATAAACCTTTATTATAATCATGCTTCAGAATGACAATATCCCGTGAACTGTTTTTTACAAGTTTTTCAACTAATTCCATACTATTATCCGTTCCACAATCATCAATAATGATAATTTCAAGATTTTTATAATCTTGTCGTAAAACAGATTGAATGCATTCTTCCACATAAGGAGCAACATTATAAACAGGTATAATAATAGATACTTTTATATCTTTAGATAATAGTTTCATGTTATGAAATAAGTCTTTTGTTGCCTTCATCAGAATAACTTGTTTTGCTAAATATATTTTTACAATTTCAATATATATTTTGCAAGAATATGATTATAGATGAAGCTTGTAGGTTTATATAATATTGGGATATAAGTTAAAAGGTTAATAATAGAGTAACCTATTATGTATTTGAGATTCGTTCCTGTATGTATAATAGGTAAAAGTTTAGCTTTTTTAAATTCGTTTATTATTGAAATGTATGTTGAGGTTGAATAGTTTGCAATTAATATTTTTTTATATATGTAAAAACTATTAAGATTCATAGCTTTTGTATATATGCTGTATATAGATTGTGCTTTATCACTGATATTCGATAATTGCTGTTGTATATTTTTCATAACAGACAAATAGTCATGCACACATTTTTGAGCTTGCTTGGAAGATCTTGTAGTAGTAATGCTGTTTTCATGTACAATATATCTATAAATATTGTATGATGTTGATATTATCGATGGATTTAAGAATAGTACAGAGGTGAAAAATAGAAAGTCTTCAGCGATTGTATAGTCTAAAAATTTTAAGTTGTTTTCTAGCAAAAAGGATTTCTTAAAAAATGCCAATGTAACATTGAATATAAGTCCTTGACTTAGAATATAATTATGCCCATTTCCTACAAACAATCTTTTACCTCTCTGTCTTTCTATTTTTTCTTCTGTTAGAGAATCAAGATGATTTTTAATAATATATCTTTGATATATAGTTACATCGGGATTATCTTTTAACGTATAGCTGCTGAAGACAGTAGATAATCCATTAGAGATTAGATAATCATCACCGTCTACAAAGCAGATGTATTTTCCTCTTGCTATTTCTAAGCCTAAGTTTCTGGCTGCAGATACACCTTGGTTGATTTGATTTATTAAGATAATATTGTTGTGTAATATGGCATAATGCTGGCATATTTGTTCTGAATTATCAGTTGAACCATCATTAATTAAAATAATTTCATATTCATTTGGGGAGAATTCTTGATCTAGCAAGGATTCTATGCATCTAGTAATATAGTTTTCTATATTATAAACAGGTACAATTATACTGAGAAGAATCATAATTTTATTTTTAGTGTATTGCTAAACTGTTTTTTATATTAGAAAATTGAATACTTATAGGTTAGCGTCCAATTTTGACGTGTAGTATAGTGAAAGCCGCTTTTCAGCGGTTTCCTATTAAAAAATCAAAAATTGAACGTGATTATTAATATTTGTTAGTGTTAATTCCGATTGTCATGGGCAGGAGATTTTCATAATCCTTTCTCCCTTTGACAATTTCGTGGAAGAATTTCTTGAGATATTCGAGAGCAGACAGCCCGTTCATTCGGCATGTTGAGAGCAGCGTATGGTAGGCTGCCGATACATTTGCCATGCGGCTGCCAACAAAGAACAGCGGGTTCTTGCGCTCCCCCGCCAGCGGACGGATGAAACGTTCTGCTATTGAATTGTCTATGTCATAACGCTCAGCATTCAGATAAAATATATAGTTTAGATATGACAATGAAAACTTCATCTTCCTGTGGCTCTCGGTTCAGCTGCTGGTGAATGATGGATAGTACCCGTTCATACTTACAGCGCATATCATGAAAATTACGCAGATAGTAAAATCTGTTCATTCCTGTAACATTCAGCATAGTCCCTCCAGTTTCTCTATCAGACTTCTCAAGTTCCGGTAGGTCAAGTTTCGTTGCTGTATCCGTATTCCGTTTGTCATACGGATGTCTATCATCATCCTTACAGGACAGGGTTCCGTATTCTCCTTTCTTTCCGGAGTAGGAGAAGAGGACACTTCCTTTGAGGATTGTGTATCCATTTCCGGTTGTCCTTCTACTTGTACCGGTACTATTTGATGTCTTGTATCCTTGTACCATACTCTTCCGTGGCATTGCTTCCGCCTTGTAGCGGATGAACAGCCTTTAATGCTTGATTATTCTTTCGCTCTGAAAAGTAAATTAATTTCCTTTTCTCTCGCTTACCCGAATAATTCAAAATCACTGCTGCTGTACATATTTTTAATATTTTTTGTTACAGCAGCGAAGGTCATATTTTTATTCTTTGAGGCAATACGTCAAAATTGGATGCTTACTTTCCATAATTAGATAAAGTCAAATATTTTAGAAATAATTCTTTTTAATAACCATTGAGGATAATACTTTTTTGTATCCCTTTGGCATAATTCATAAATGGCATTTGCATCTTTGTTGATGATTGCTTGTACCATAGGGGAGGTAATTATATTGGGATTTTTAATTTGTTGTATATCACTCCATACCGGATCTGTTAACTCTTGGTTAATTTGATTAATAACATCTTCTTTTGAACCATATTTAAATAGGATTCTTTGTTTAATATCTGATATTAATATATTTTTCAATTCAATACGTATATACTCTGATGCTTTATCATATTTATATTTTTCGATTTTTCTTTTTTTGATACTATATAATACTTTTAAGTTTGACAGTAGATTTTTGTTGTATCGTGTAGTCATTCCCCCAAAACGGTAATTGTATCCTATATAATCATCTATATAAATTTTTTGTAGGTGGGGAAATATTTCTAAATTAAAGTACAAATCTTCTCCCATAGCTAATCCGATCGGTTGAGGAGGATTTTGCAGAATGCTACTTTTGTATAATTTTCCCCAAATATTGACAGACAATATATTTACTCCAAAGAAAGATATATAATATGAATCAAATAATTGGGGTTGTGTAATTAATCCCTTGATTGTTGAATGGACTTTCTTTTTAATTATTTTATGCCGGTCCAATACTCTTTGCATTCCAACTTCCACATAGTCTGCATCTGTTTCAACAGCTTTCTCATACATCCTTTTAAGGGTGTCTTTTTCAAGCCAATCATCTGAATCTACAAAACATATATAGTTTCCTGTAGCTGTCAAGATACCATCATATCTCGCTTTTTCAACTCCTTCATTTTGTTGTTTATCTATAAGGACTATACGGTTGTCTTTTTCCCTAAATGTATTACATATTTGGATAGAGTTATCCGTCGAAGCATCATTTACAAGAATGATCTCCAAATCTTGATATGTTTGATCGATAATTGATTTAATACAGGTAGATAAGAATTTAGCTGTATTATATACAGGAATTATTACACTTATCATTTTCTGTTAGTTATTTTATAAATTATAAATAATAGAAATATTAATATCCATATATAATGATATTTTGCACTTCCAAAAAATAGTTTCCAGTGAATTGGAAAGTATGTAAGTTCCAATTGTTGTAATGCCTTATTGGAATTTTTGCTTGTCAAATATTTATAAATTCTTTGTTTTTTGCTTGTTAAAGAGTCTTTTGAAACACATTCATTTAAACCAATACCGATAATACTTAAAGCTATTCTATTAAAATATGCTTGTTTAAGTTCTTCATCATGTTCTATAATGGTTAATATTTTATTTTGTAAGTTAGTCCATTGAATGGCTAAATTAGGTTTATAAGTAGCAGTTAGTGATGTAGAATTATATTTTCGATAATGGTTTAAATGATCTGTCATGAGATAGGCTCGTTGGATGTACTTAAAGACTTCTACATTAAATAAAAGGTCTTCAGTCCCAATTTCTTTTGTTGAGATAAAGAAAATATTGTTTTCTTTAATTAATCGGCTTTTGTATAATTTTCCCCATGCTGTGGAGAGTGAATCCAAATATTGAGGAAAAGCTAATTCTTCTTTTATGGGTCCAACTATGCGTCTATATAATTGCTTTATATTGCTTTCATCGTACAATTCATTTGTTTTGATGCAATGTACAGGCATAGAGTTATGTCTATATTCTTTTATATAATTCCAGCAAACAATGTCCACATTTTGTTTTTGGGCTATTTCAATAGCTCTCAAACAGGTATGAATATCAATCCAGTCATCACTGTCTACAAAGCAAAGATATTCTCCCTTAGAAGAAGCTATCCCTGCATTTCTGGCTGCTGACAGTCCTGCATTAGGCTGAGATATTATTTTTATTAGTGGATACTCTTGGGCATATTGGTTCAAAATCTCAAGGCTATTGTCGGTACTACCATCATTTACTGCTATAATTTCAATATTTTGATAGGATTGTTTAATTAAACTATCCAAACATTGCGGTAAGAATTCACTGACATTATATATAGGAACAATTATAGAAACTAAAGGATTTTCCATCATAATAGCTTGTTTAGATAAAAATTCGTCAGCCATTCTGCATTTTGATGAATGTCAAATCCATTATCTTGTACGTCTTTAGACATATCTTTTCTTTGGTAATCTTTGTGTGTTAATATAATAGATTTCCAATGGTCTGCATCATAAGATAGTGGTATATAGTGAAGTAGTGGCGTTATGTTGGCATATTGTGGAACAACATCTTTACTAGTGAATGACTGGATTCCGCAAGCTTGTGCTTCTAATAAAACATTGCCAAATCCTTCATACAATGATGGAAAAATAAAAGCATCAAATACTTGATAGAATCGATAAACGTCACTCCTAGCTCCTAAGAAAAATACTTTTTTTTCTATTTTTAAATCTGATACTTTTTTTTCTATTTGAGGTTTTAAGTCACCTTCTCCTACTAAAACAAGAATGCTGTTAGATATTTCTTTTTGTATAGCGTAAAAAATATCAATTAAAAAAGTATGATTCTTTTGGGGAGAAAATCTTCCAACGTGACCTATTATATATTTATTTTTCCAATTAAATTCATCTTTGATTTGCTCTGCTATTTTATCATTATATGTGAACTTTGTTGTATCAATAGCATTGTTTATAATGATTATTCTTTTCTTCTTACCAAATAACCATTCTCCTGCTCCTTCGCTACATGCAAAGTAATCAGTTGCAATATTACGTATTAGATGAGCTAATATTTCTCTAGGAATACGTTTTATTTTTTCTTTTGTCGTTTCATTTTTAAAGACTGGTATATTGTGTGCATGGCAAATTCGCACTGGTACCCCGTGTCTAATTGCTTCTTTAAAGGCGAAATAACCCAATTCGGACATGTGGGAATGAAGGATGCGATATTCCGGATGGTTATCGAAGAACATTTTCAACAATTGTTGATATTTAAACAGGTTCTGTGGATAAATAGGACACATTCTGAATATTCTCCCTCCCATCGCTTCTATTTCATCGTCATAGGCTCCCCGTTCCTGGCGATGTACCATAAAGTCGAATTGTATCTTGCTTTTGTCTATGGCACGATAGTAATTCATGACCATGGTTTCCGCTCCTCCCCGGTTCATGATGGTAAAAAGATTCAATATCCTGATGGGGGCGTTCATTTATTCTTGTTATTTATCAATGTTTGGAATAAATTGGCCCATTGAGTCGCTATTTTTTCAATTCTGAATTTTTCAGATTTCTTTTTACTTGCCTGGCCCATTTTTATTCGCAGCTTCTCATCTTCTATGATTGAACAAATATATTCTGCTAATTTTGTTTCATCATTTACTTCACATAAAAATCCGTTTTTTCCGTGTTCAATTAAATCCTTGGGACCACATTGACAAGCATACGATACAATAGGAAGACCACATGACATGGCTTCTATAAGAACTAATGATATGCCTTCATATAAAGAGGATAAGACGCAACCAGATGCTTGTAGCATCCATGATATAATGTCATTGGTATATCCCATAAGTAATACTTTATTATTTAATCCAAGGGTATTTATTTGTTTTGATAATTCATTTTTTAATGCCCCATCACCCCAAATTTCCAATTGCCAATCAGGGTGTTTCTGATTCACTATTTTCCAAGCATTGATTAAGGATTTATAATTCTTCTGATGGACAAGTCTTCCTGCCGTTATAATTTTTTTGTTAGTTAAAGGAGCTGTTTTAATATTAGTATCGAAAGTGACAGGATTACTTATTACACTGACTTTGCTATTATTTTTCCAATTTAATTCTTTATCTTCATTGGTTAAAACAACTATCTGATCATATTTGTTGATATTCCAAGAATAGTCATACCAATTCCCTATAATTGCCATTATTTTTTCAAAAAGACTTTTTGCATGCAATAATCTATATCCTTTTTGATTGTGTATTTCTCTAATAAATATAGGGGTAGAATTTAGTCGTATATTGGGTAAAAAATTCTTTTCGGAAGTACCCGTAGATATTACGACATCTGGATTAATGTCATTAAGTACTTTTGCAATTGCTTTTTTATGTTTCTTCCTTTTGATAAGAATACTTTTTATAACATAAAACTTAGATTTCCAATCATCTTCAAAATAATTTATATCCAAGTTTATAACTTGGACCTTAGGATCAACAGGATGGAGAGGAGAATATTTGTTATCAGTAACTATAATCCATACTTGGTGTCCTATTTGTGCGAGGCCATTGGCTTTAGTTATGGTGATATTTTGAATACCTCCAAGATAGCATATACTATCTGTACAATATACGATTTTCATATTATTGGTTTTTGGAATTTTTATATTTAAGAAAAGAATAAAGAATTATTCCTGGTACAATAGCGAGTATGGTTAAACCTGGTAAAGGAGATTCTGCAATGAAATGCATATTCTTAGACCGGATGGAACTGGATACATAGTGTATGCACGATTCAAATTTCCGTTTCAGACTGCCACACAGTTTCATGTCTACTTTGCGGATAAAAGCAAATCCTTTAGGGTTGTTCCAATATTGTCGATACATGTTCATGCTGGAGCCATCTTGCTGATATTCTACCACGACAAGCGGTTTATTCAAGGTAATCAGCGTATAATCCTGATCAATGAGCAGGTACTTATAGCCGAGGCTCACATATTTCTCTCCTTCAAAAATCGGATATTCCGGATATTGCTTGATGACATCGGTTCGGTATACTAACTTTTTGTCCCCTTTCCCTCCCTTGGCATAGAAGCCGTTCAGGGTGGTTTCGGTCATTCCTTCCGGGAAAGAAGTCCCGATGATGTTTCCACCTTCAGTACAATCCAGACCGATCATGCCTGCATATTTATCGGAACCATGGGCTTTCCAGAAATTGATAATCGTTTCCACTGCATCATCGGGCATATAGTCGTCAGAATCGATGCAGGTATTCAGTTCAGTATGTATATTCCGGTATGCTGTGTTGTGGGCACCGTGCATTCCCTGATTTTGCTGATAAATGTATCGGATACTGATTTTACCTTCCTGTATCCATTCTTCCACCAGTGCCTTCGTTGAATCTTTGGAGCCGTCATCTACAATCAGCCATTCAAAATCGTCACAAGTCTGGCATAGCAGGCTTTCGTACGTTCGGCTTAATGTGTGAGCACGATTGTATGCAGGAGTAAATATGGTGAGTGTTTTCATTATTGTTTTATTTCATTTTCACTCCAATCAGTTGATGGAACAATTGTGATAATTTCGTGCGCCATTTGGAGTTCCCTATCCACGACTGGCTGAACCAGTGGATGGTGTAAGTCTTTGGCGTGCGGGTGATTTTTCCGTTCAGGTAATCGTAGGGAGTGAAATATTCCGAAGGATATATCGTAAAATCGTGGATTTGCTGTTTTCCCCCATTCAGAATCAGTCCGTATGAAGAGGTGAGCATCCGGGTCCATTCTTCTACATTGGTAGTCTGATCCAAGCTTCCATCCGCTTTGATAAACTCCCGCTGTTGATAGGAGTTCAGGAATTTACCTATCAGTTCATTCTTCGGCTCTGCTCCTATGATGCTGGTAGCTATCCATTGAGTCCCTTCAAATCCTAAAAATGCTTTATGCTCTAATAAATCGTCCAGCGGGCGTAACACTTCCACATCGGTATCCATGTAGATGCCTCCTTCGTGATACAAAGCCCAGAGGCGTGCCACGTCGCTTACAAATGCCCATTTCTTATGCTGGTAGGCTTCGCGGCAATAGGCACATTGATTGATGTCAAAATTACTTTCGTTCCATTCTTTGATGACGTATCCTTTGCAGTATTTCTTCCATGTACCTATCAGGCGTTTCACATCTTCAGGCTTTTCTTTCCCCCCAAACCAGCAATAATGTATTATTTTAGGTATCATAAATAAAAAAATCATGCTTTTTTGCCCTTCACGCCCTTCACACGTTCCCGTAGAAGCCTTTGGCGGGCTTGTATATCGGATTGTGAAGTGTGTTGACATTTACCAGCCTTCCTTCATCCAGCAATCTCTGTAAATGTCGTTGGGCAGTTGTTTTCGTAAAACCACAAAGCCTTTCAAACTTGGTTCTTGTCAGAAAATCGTTTTCATAAAAGTAGTCCACCAGTAAGGCGTCTATTTCGTAGATGTCCAGTCTGGAGGAATGTACTTTGACGTCGCTTCGTTCAAACCGGGCACGGTTCTCCAAACTGTTCTTCAAGATGCTGTCCGCCCTGAACTCTACCGACTTTATTCCGATGCTCTGTGAACGGGTGGTCTTGGGATCGGCATCTTTGGGAGCTGAGAGTGACAGGTAGAAATAACCTATTCCCGGAAGGTACACACGGTCGCCTTCACACAAGTTGTATACCAGCTCATCTCCTAACTCATCCAGTACAGCCCGTATATCTCCTTTCGAGAGTGTACAGCGTTTGCTGATGTTATTCACTATATCATTTATATCCACGGTATGGCTTCTCACCACCCGTGCATGGTATTTCTCTTTTTCCTCCTTCTCCGGATCGGAGGGAGAAGCATAAAAGTCAAACAGAATAGGCATGTTTCACGTAGTTTTATGAATATCTTTTCACTCGGGTGAAGCGTTTGCCTGACTCTTGTGAAACGTTCGTTTCACCTGGGTGGGGCGATTGGTTCACCTTTGTGTAATGGTTCCAACGTCTACACGTTTCCCCTTGATCTCCGAGGTATTTAAGGCTGCTGAAAGCCTCGAAACAGCTTGTCGGGAGATATTGCCCAACGGTCGCTGAAGCTGTTGCAGCAGGTCATCGTGTACGTTATATTTGCCAAAGTTATAAATAAAAGCTGTATGAAAAAATTCCTTAAAAACATTTTCTGTAAGCTCCGTCAGCGTTTCGCTGAGGATCAGTCAGTCGAGATGCCGGTGGCATCTCTCCGCGTAGTAGAACCTTTTGTTACACGGGCCAGACGTTACAAACCCGATGAGTTGAGCCGTTTTCTGAACGAGCATTACCAGTTCCGTTTCAATCTGCTGACAGAGATGACGGAATTCCGTTCTGTCCAGACTCCGACAACAGAGTTTGCGTTATTGGACGACCGCGAAATGAATACGATATGCATCGAGGCATTCAATGCCGGTCTGTGTTGCCGCGACCGTGATGTAAAGCGCTATGTCCGTTCTACGTATATCGAGGCTTATCATCCGTTTCGACTATACTTGGAAAGCCTGCCGGAATGGGATGGTACCGACCGGATGACCGACCTGGCAAGGCGTGTATCGTCTACTTCCTACTGGAGGGACTGTTTTCATCGGTGGATGCTGGCACTTACGGCTCAGTGGATGGGACTGAACCAAGGTATCCATGCCAATAGTACCACTCCCCTGCTGGTCAGTGCCGAACAGGGCTGGCACAAGTCTACGTTCTGCAAGTCGCTTGTTCCGGCTCCTTTACAGGCTTATTATACCGACCAGCTCGATCTGTCGGAAGGACATACTACCGAAATGAAGTTGGCCCTTATGGGATTGATCAATCTCGATGAGTTCGATCGGTTGTCGGTACGGAAAATGGCGCAGTTGAAAAACCTGATGCAAATGCCGGCACTTAATCTGCGCAAAGCCTATAAGAAAAATTACCGTCTATTGCCCCGCATCGCTTCCTTTATCGGTACCTCCAACCGCAAAGACCTATTGACAGATCCTACCGGCAGCCGC